>SWCD01004092.1_pt1 | contig 41074 bp, 37 predicted proteins | sample 4693011 | NCBI WGS metagenome assembly SWCD01 (sample SAMN10267278, study PRJNA491770) | bioreactor metagenome | isolation source: DHS bioreactor inoculated with marine | place: Japan: Omine Ridge, Nankai Trough
ACAGTTCTGTCTTTGCTTGGACGGGTTATACCAATTTTTAATTTAACCGCTAACTAAATCAGTTACACGACCGTTCTTAAATTTTGAACCTATATTAAATTAAGTAAAATGAAAAGGTTGCGATTGGCACTGAATTATTTAGTTTTTGTAATTGTGCTGGGTATTGCCAAGCTTAATGGTCAAAATTTCGTGACTGATCCAATAGTAGCTATAAAAGAACATTTTGATTCGATCAAGGTGGAATACATGTTAAAAAGAACCTTGGATGGTTCCGAATGCCTGCACTTCAAGGATGGCGAAATAACCGTTGAGTACTATTTCAATAATGAAGGAATGTGCGTCATATTTAGGACACTTTTCCCAGAAGATGGCTTGGTAGCAACGCTTGATGCACTAAATACTTCTTTCACAAAATTGAAAGATGGAATGTGGAGGGAGTATGATGGGCTACAGTATTTTATCTGGTTACTGGACAAAAGTGGTAACGGATATAGTCTTTCTGTATTTACAGAGGTTAGCTTAATAGGTGAACGCTAATATTAAGACACCAGGAGAGACGGAAAGATTCGTTGCAGAAAAGGTGTTAAAAGGAATTCAACTTTTCCCACATAAAGATAACTTTGACTTTTTAGAGATTATAAGGTCTAGCGAATTCCAGGATTCATTCTTTTGGACCAATATGGAAAAATAATTGATTATTTTGTCAAAGAATCTTGTTGTTCGAGATTGAAAGAGCAACTAGAACAAATCTGAGAAAAGCGCAAAATTGTTCTCAATAACGTAAAATGAAATGAATTTCATAGCTGTTTTTTAAATTTCGTAAAGGTTGAAAGTTATATTGTCATCCTGCTAACTTGAAATCCTTTGAACAACAGTCGCTGGTAGATAAATTTCTAAGGATCCACAAATCCCATTTCCTGACTGTCGAAAGGATGGAAAAGTTTAGCCCTAAAAATGTTGAAGTTGGGGAAAACAGATACCATTGAGTCAAATAAATAAGTCGAAATTAACTGGGTTTCTGAATCAAGTATAATGTTTTTATATTCCATTTCAGGACTTAAAAGGGGTTTATGGAAAGCTTGTGAATTGTTTGTAAACTTCTTCAATTGTTGTCCTAGAACAGCGAAATTGCATTTAGGTCAAGGCTTGAACCAATGGGAATTGTGGTAGATATTCTTTAGGCACCAGGTCCGTTATATGTTTTGATCTGTTGGGAATAAAACATAATCAAATAGAGTATAATGGTTCTTGCGGATTCTTCTATATGTTGGAAAGTGTTGATTGTGAAGGAAAAAAAATATCAATATTCTTTTATGGCCTGCCTTTGCTTTCTGAGTAGACATTGTAACATTTCGACAATCCTTTCTTGATAGGCCTCCGGAATACTTCCACCTATGATCCAATCGTTCCTGACCAATTCTCTGCTTTGGAGATTAAATTCATCTTTAATGCACACCAAGGCTTCTTCCTTGGTGTTGTCGTCCATTAATGTGAACAACCTTTTAATATTCTCAGTCATAATCGCATGGATATTTATCAATATTATGCCAAATTTGGAATTAAAAATGATATAATCGACATACAGGTCGCTTTTTAAGGCACATGGATTGCTCGAGTTTTGTTCATATTTAGTTGGTTTGGAAACTACCACTTTATTTAATTGGGTTAATTTGGCAAAATGAAGAGTGGGTGAGATTCCAGCAAAGAACACTGTAATCTTTCTCATTACAGCGCTGGAATATCCTTTAATCACTTTATTTGCCGAGTTAATGCTTATTGATTGATAAATGGTCCATATTTCAACCTTTAGCCAGCTCCCAATATCCCAGATTTGCGAATAAGCAAAATTGTTCAATTTCATAGATTGTACTTTCTACCATGTTCCAAGAATGCGAACCTTCCAACAACGATATATTGGTATGATCATCATTGATTACTATCATTGACCTAATCTATTTATCCCATTATACTCATTGTTATGGAGAAGAATTGCAAAAGGACAGATTTTTGAAACCTAGTCGGCAAAGAAGGATTCGGATAACATTCCGAACTTTACTTCTACATTTCTATTGGAGTCAAAAAATTTCCTCTTTAAATTGGATAATTACTTCAAGGGCAATCAAAATTCCTTTTTGGTATCATATTACTCAATTCCTATAGAAATATAAAATAATTTGGATAGTTAAAGTTTACCTATTATCATTCTGAATAGCTTTTATTTAAATTGGGATAATCATTTCCGAGTTTTGACTTAGCTAGACATCATCATTCATGTAAATCATTACCATAAATTGAAGCATAATTACAGAAAGTGCTTCTTACTTGGAACTTTAAAAAACGAAGTGGCTTTGGTGGCTGCAAACTATTGTGGCGTACCACGAGTTCTATTATGTCATTATACGCTTTGAATGTTAGTATTTCATCGAATAAAACAGATAAAATAGAATTTTAAGGTAGGGTTTTATAAGCTTTGTATTGTTATAGTTTCAAAAAATCCCCGATAATCGGGTGAAAACCTATTAAAAAAGTCTAACATTAAACCAAAAGTCATGAAAATCAAATTCTTATACGTAATCCTATTGGCTTGTTTTACCGTGTTTGTTGGATGTTCGGATGGCGAAGACGTTAGTTCCGGACCTGGTAAAATGACAATACAATTGACCGATGCCCCTTTTCCACACGACCTTGTGGCTGAGGCCAATATCACCATTTTTAAAATAGATGCGCGTATCATGAACTCAGGGACCGATGGAAAGGAATCTCCCTTAGTCGTATTGATGGAGCAGGATATTCAGGTAAACCTTCTTGATCTTACTAACGGCATCACCGAAACTCTTGTGGACAGCGAGGTTCCTCTAGGCACATATGATTTGGTCAGGTTGTACGCAAAAGGTATCAATGTTGTTCTTAAAGACGGGACGACCTATGATCTAAAGGTGCCAAGCGGGGAACAAACTGGAATAAAAGTCTTTATAAAACCCGGCATAACGGTCGCGAGCGGTCTGAGTGCCGACCTACTTTTGGATTTTGACGTGAGCAGGTCCTTTGTTGCGAAAGGGAGCAGCAACCATCTGGATGGTATAACCGGATTTAATTTTAAACCTGTAATAAAGGCCAGTAATCTTTCTTTTGCTGGTACCTTGGCAGGAACGGTGACAACTATTCAAGAAGAAGTGCCTGTGGGTCTTGGGGGGGCACAAGTTTCGGTTTTTGCCGCAGACACTTTAAATACCACCACCTTTACTGACGAGACCGGTGCGTTTATGCTAATGGGCCTTGTTGCCGGAAGTTACGATATAACTGTTGACCTTGAAGGTTACAATTCCCAAGCGGTCGAAGATGTTTCGATTATTGCCGCCAATAAGACCGTACAGGATTTTGAACTTAGCACAGTGCCAGTGGTGGAAGAAAACTAGGAATAATAATGATATTTGGCGCTTAAAAAGTGGAATCGACAGACTCATCTTTTTATGCGCCAAACAAAATTTGATTTTTTCTAATGAAAGTGCCGGGATCGGAAATACCGTAAAATTGATGAGCGAGTTTATGGGCTCCGTCAGTATTGAGTATACAAAAGATATAAATTAAAAACTTTCCATTAGATCAATTGAATCCCAAAAGGCACACAAATCAATTCTGACCTTCTACTCAGGCCTTTTTTATAATTTTTTGATTTATTGTTTGTAATCCCTAGTAAAACTCCAAGGCCTTTGCCTGTTGTAAAAGATCCACCATATTGTCTACGTTCAACTTCTTCATCAGCCGGGCTTTGTAGGTGCTGATCGTCTTTTCATTTAAGTTCATTTCTTGGGCAATTTCCTTGTTCCGTTTCCCACTGGCCAACAATTTTAAAATCTCTACTTCCCTAGCGGATAATTTTCTAAAGTGCCTCCGGGGTTTTTGTGTTCCCTCGTCAAAGGCAAGACGCTGGGCAAGTTCATTGGTGATGAACATTTTACCTTCTCCAACCATTTTTACAGCACTTATAATGTAATCCAATTCGGCCGTTTTCGAAAGATAACCAAAGGCACCTACTCTAATTGTAGACATGGCATATACATCTTCGGACTGCCCACTAAACATAAGGATTTTAATATTAGGATATTCTTGTTTTAGTTTTCTTAGGGTTGCGATACCATTTATTTCTGGAATGTCCATTTCCAATATTATCACATCCGGAGTTACTTTTTTAAGTTTCTTGAACAATTCTGTGGTGGTTCCTGCTGTGTCGACAACTTGGATGCCGGGCACTGAAGAAAGAATATGGTCAATGCCCATTCTAACTATTGGGTGGTTATCTGCAATTAATACCTTAGGCAATGTTGTGCGTTTTTATAAATGATTATATCTTAACAAAACTTATATTGAAAAGCTGATGTAAAATATAATCCAAATTACCTAAATATATTGCAAATTTGGAGGTTTTCGATAAATTAACTCATTAATCAATCAAGATTTCTTTTGGCATTTCCAGAAATCGTTGACATTTCCATTATTGCATTAGCTGGTAAATTCTCCCAACCAGAAATTCATATTTCCATATTATTGGGTTTATGTAAGATTTTGGAAGATAACCTTCCGGTCAAGCTTTCAATTATTTATCCCATCAACCATGCCGTAGGGAAACCAATATAGGTTCCAACAGAATGGATATTAAATATAAGGTGGACAACAACGAATTGTAAATCGATTATCGGTCCGCTTGGTTCGCTTTATCTTCACATTAAACACACAATTGATGTCGATGACTTTGTAACGATACCCGCTAAGGATCATTGCAGCGATCAATTCGCCATTGGAAACATATACACCGATTCCCCGTTCAACAATATGCTTAAGACCATAACTGCTATGGTTCATATTGATTCTATCGGTTTTCGAGAAGAACCAATCTATATAAATCATAATTGCATCCAATTCACATATCATTATTTTGTTTTTTGGGTCTTTAGAGCCATCAAAGCCATTTTTACTTAAATTTTCAGGTAAACATTTGATTGATCTTTTCATGTCTTTTGTTTTAAATTATTTGGATAGATTTTCTGGGAATCCGAATGGGATATCCAACTCGGCCCATAACAGGGGATGACTACTCGCAGCCTGTATTTCATCGATAATGTTAGGATAGATCGCCCATTGAGCTTTCCGGTCGGGCCATACACCTCTTCGGTTCAGGCCTCCCCTTACCACTTCGGCGAACAGGTTTGGCGAAAGCAACAGGTAATCCCGCTGTTTTAGGTTCACCCCCATACGGTAAGCACCGAGCCGTTGGTATCCACCTTCCACTCCATGATCTTGGTCCACCTCAAAATTGGGATGTTTGGATATATCCTTAAGGTCGGTACATCGCAATAGTGGAGTGAGTGCATCGCTGAAGGACACATCGTTGAACGTGCCACAGACCACTATGTTCTCTTTTCCCTCCAAGCTCATCCGCTCATAAATTTCGGCCACCCTCATTACCTGGGACTTTCTTCGTGTTTCGGCATCGATTCTTTCCGGATTGGCCACGAAATGGTTGGGCAAAACCCAGATGGCATGACCGTTTGGGGTGGTTATGGAGTACTCGGGACAGTCCCGGTCGAATAGTACCTCTCCACGTTCGTCCCTATCATACACATGGCTGTGGACGGATCGTATACAGTAACCGTTTTTCGAAAGAACGGCCAGTTCCAATCCTCTAGGATCATTGCACTGGACCATCATGGCTTGTTTGAACGGGATGCAATCAAATTTTGGGAGCCAATCCTCGTTGAATTGCAAAAGGGATACCCGATCCTCTACTTCCTGAAGAATCAGGATGTCCGGATTTACATTGGCTATGGAACGGGCCTTGTTCTCGGTGGAAATGGCATTTAACGGCTTTGTCCGAACTTCCATCCATCCGTTCCATTGGTTGGCCTCCGTCGCTTTTCTTTCGCCTGTTACCGGGCACAATCTAAAATAAAGATCTCCACCCTTTTTCCGCATCACGGCATAAAGGCTCCTTGGAATCTCTTGAAATCCGAGCAGGAAGGAAAGGTCCCGCATCCGATCCTGGTCATGGGTCGATTTGAAGTCCTTCCGCATCAAACGGTCCAGTTCGGAAACCCAATCCGATAAATTTTTTCCCATGGGTCGGTCCAACAAATATTTGTCCCGATGGAAGAGGTTCTCAATGTTGAACGTGGCTATTGTCATGAATACTGGTTTTATTTTCATTTCCCCCTGCTCGGGAATCTCTTGGTTATGTGTTATACTATTAAATTCTCTTGTCCGTTGTATTTTTATCAAACGCAATAAGGTTGAACAATTCCCGCATTCGACTACGAACTCGATTTCCATATAATTCTTCCAATTCCTCAGCATTCAGATTGGTAGTGGCGTGGGTCATTATTTTTCCTTTGGTCTGCTTGTAAAGCTCATAGCGGGAAAGCAAAACTTCGCCCATGACATTGCAATCCTTGCCGTAGTGCCGTCCGATTGGCTCAATACCCAGGTCGTCAAAACAATAAAACTTACCGTTTCCAAATTCCTCTATGGTCCTATATCCCAAATGATTGAAACTAAATGTTACGTTCCGGGAAGGAATTATTTCGTAAGGACGTTGGAGTGGCACGATATGCCGCAACAGTTTCATCAAACTGGTCTTACCGCAGCCTACTGGACCAGAAAGGAGAATACCCTTGTCCAGATCAATGTTGTGCATCTCACAATTTTCCTTATCCCGAATAAAATAATTGCAAAGCTTTAATAGAATGGGTCTATCGCTTTCATGGATTTTAAAATGTTTGCCAAACAACAGTTTTCCCTTTGCATTAAGATAAATCAGGATTTTATTAAAATCGTACAACACATTTTTGCCATCAAACAACCCTAATGAATATTCCATTCCGCCTTCTATTATTTTAGAGGGGTTGTCCATAATCCTTGGTTTTTGTGGTTTTCAGATTGTCCCTGAATTGATGTGAGTTCTTTTTGTTTGGTTTGTTGTCCGAACCGGTTTGTTCTGACCTTTCCATCCAATTTATGGCAAGAGCACGCCAATCGATAATTTTTTTACCGTCACTTGTTTTCCAATCATTTGCTTCGTAATGGGCAAAGAATTTTTTCCCTTCCTCCGTAGAAAAACTTTTTTCCTTAAAAAAGTCTAAAACAGGATGCCTGCCATTTGGCAGTTTTATAGTGTTTAGTTGTTTGGTATTATTTATATAAGATACCAATGCTTGTCCATACACGGGACGGTGCGGGTCCGCTACATGTCCATTGGTGGGATGGTGTCGGTACGGGCCCGGTTCATTTATGGGACCGTACTGTTCTGCAAGATGTTCCAAAATGAGATTGTAGGGTTCCATAACCGGTTCATCAAAATTCTCGATAATAGCCATTTTGATTTTACTTCCCTTATAAGGATTATTAGATGGATAATAATCGAGATAGTTCCAGTTATCTAGTTCGGTAATACAGCGATGATAAGTTGACTTTGAGCCAATCTTGGCCGCGCGCATCAACTCGCGGCGGTTCACAAAAAACTCATTGGCGAATCTGCTACTGTTCCATTCCTGAAACAAGGCCATATAAAGGCTAATATGGGTAGGATTCAAGCGATCATCGAAAAAGAACTTTTCAAAAGCCGAGTTGAGTAGCCTTATATAATTCATCTCCTATGGTTAAAAGTCGTTTGTAGTACGGTTTGCGGCCAATACTTTATGGATTTCCTCTGAATCGTAATATATGATACCGCCTATTTTGGAATAAGGTAGTGTACCATTAATTCTAAGGTTTTGTAAGGTCCCTGGACTTAGTTGCAGTAAATCCATTACTTCGGCCGATTTCAGATATTTTCTGATTTTCCCTGTGGACTGTTTATTAAGAAGTTCTTTGATTTCATCGAGCAATTCCAATTTGAATTCCCGAAGGTCGTCTGTTGTAATGATACTTGTCGCCATAATAGAGATTTTTAAGTAGAAAGGGACTACCATACGGTTATAGTTTTTTTGTTGGTAGTCCCTGACCTGATTTGACTTACGTTCTACAAAAGTCCACAAGCTATTCATTAAATTATCCCAATTGCATTGGTAACTACGATGAAATTTAACATAATAAGAATTATGTAATCTTAAGGTCAATTATAGGTGGTCGTTGGCTCTTATAGGTTAGTATTGTTATTCTTTCCATGAATTGTCACCCAATACGGGTTATCGTAAGTAGTATCGGAATTACGTCTTGTAAACAAATGAGGTTGCTAGTTACAAGAATAGAGGTTTAGAGGTCATCATCTTCAAAAACCTTTTGATTGAAACGGAAGATTAATTCTTCCAAGAACCTTGTTTTACTGTCCTTTCGGGTCTTTATCTCGGAATAGGTCTTGTAGATATTATCCAGTTTAATATTGAACAACTCCTCAAAGGCGGTGGCGATGCCTTTAATGTCCTCTTTCCCATTATTAACGACCGAACTGGAATAAAGAGCATAGATCAATTCTGTCAAAGCTGCTTTTGATGCGCTCCATACAAGTGCCTTTCTAGGTTTGCAAAATTGGGAAATCTTTCGTTTTTCCGATTTTATCTGTTTGATGATATTCAGTAAATAGGTGATAAAAAGATTCATCCCCTTGATTCGGGCCCAAAGCATATCATGGGAAGTAAAGAAAATAGGATCGAGGTAGCATGCTTCAGGAATGGCGTAAAGTGGAAAAATCTGGTTTTGACGTGTGAAGTATTGTTGATCTAAATAACTGAGATTTTGTTCCATGTAATGCACAACATCCCAGTTCTTATTAAAAAATTTGTTTACTTTTTGCATCCTTTTCTTAAGAAATGCCAATTGATTGTCCAGTCCAATTTTTGGTAGCAACAGCTCACAGGATCGGACTTCGTTGAAATACACTAAGTAACTTAATGGCTCTGCCTTGATAATCTTAAAGAAAGCTATTTCGTCGTCAGTAGTATCAAACTGATGTTGTTCAACAATTTTCCTTAATAAATATAAGGTGTTATTACAAAGGTGGATACCTTGGTTCGCCTCGATTAGACTAAATCGATTTCTAACGGTTAGTTGATTAAGTTTCTTGTGAAAGTTTTTGATTTCCTTGGTAAACATAACCCCTAATTTATATAGATGTCATAGATGTGGTACTGGTTGAATTGGAGAAAACCCACATCCGTCACGGGTAATATTTCGGAAATGTCAGATACTTTCCATAATTCCCATTAGTTCCATTGAATAATTATCCCTGGCATGTATATATGCCTTTTTACGTACAACAGTGGCGCCCACTTTTCTTTTTTCGAATGAGGCGGTCATCCCAAAGTCTATTCTATTAAAGTTGAGTTGCTTGGCCCTTTTAATTGTCTGATACAATAATTGTCTATAAACGTGATATTTTTCGGTAAATCTATAATCCATTCCGATAAAGGCAGGTGTGTAGGTTTCATCAAGGTTTTTGTAACAAAACATTACACCAGCCGGTGTTGACTGATGATTGGAATCAATTTGGGTTAAGTAAAGGATTATAAATTCCCATTTGGGGTGATCGGCCATACCTTGAAATAAGGCCTTGGGAAATGGAAACATATTTAGTGCAATATTGTTTTTATTGACATTTAGATACAATTGATAAAAAATATCAATTTCCTTGGGAGATGGCGTTTGGAGGACGCATACATTGAAAAATTGCTCAAAGGGTAGAATATCCTTGCGAAAGTGCTTCCTTGATCTGGATGAAAGCTGCTTCACAAATCCTTCAGTATTTTGCCAGTCTAAATTGGAAATAAAACATGAATCCGGCATGGACATGCCGATAAAACCGTGGTCCAGGAATATATTTTCTAGCTCTTGGTCTTTTTCAAAATCCCTTAGGACGACCATCCCGGGATTTAACTGGTGTTCCAGTTCATCAATTTTATGAAGTAGGGCTTTTATGGCCCGTCTCCAATGAGGATTGGACTTATCTAAAAACAATTGCTCACCCTCAGTAAAAAGGGAGCCCATCCCCAATACATGGGTAGTAAGGAGATATGGGTCCTTTTTTCTAGCTCTTTCAAGTTGTTCGGATACGGAAACAGGGGCAAGTATATCTTCCTTCCAAAGGGAATAGGTTAGGAAGGTTGCAACAACAGGCAAATGATTTTGATTCTCAATTATGATATAATGAAAATTCCATTTATGCTCTTTTTTTTGAAATTGGTCCCCTTTGAAGATGTTTTCTAGAAAACATAATCCGTCCCAATCGAAAACGCTCCGTTTTCCCATGAGGGAATTCCATTGGGTTCGATCGATATTTTGGATGCTCTGTTCATATATAATATGGAATCCATTGAGATCAGTCGTCTTATTTTGGTATTCCACCACGGGAAGTTGGAAGGCTACCCTAACTTTATTGATATCGGTCTGGGTGTCTTCCAATGCCTTTGGATAATGGTAAACCATGGTTTCGACCAAACTTTTAATTTCCTTTTTTCGATTATGTCTGGAGATGGTAATCCTTACACCCGTATTTTTTACAGGTACCGCTGGAAATATTCCCAGGTTCACAAAAAAGCCCTCCTTCATTAATCTGTTTACAAAATTATATCCCGTTATGGGCATGCCCGTACCAATATAAAATACCGGAGATTTGTTATTTTTGATCAATGGGAGTGTTGTCTGTTCCAAAAGATTATTAAAATAAACTATACGATCCTGTAGCTCATTTTGCAGTTCATAGATTTCTGGACTTAGATGGATTTCCGCAGAGGCAATTGCGGCGGCTATGGAAGCCGGTTCCAACTGTGCCGAAAATGTCAAGGGCCCCCCGAAATTTTTGATTTTTTTGTATCGCTCCTTTTGGGTACAAACCAGCAAGGCACCGCTGGCCCCAAAAGTTTTACTAAGAGTGCCAAATAACAGTACGTTTTCCGGTAATTCCTTAATCTGGTCCAGAACGTATCCTGTTCCGTTATGTCCAGCCCAGCTCATCCCGTGAACATCGTCAAAATACAAGTGAAGTTGTGGGTACTTTTGGGACAATGCAATAAGTTCGGAAACGGGGGATACATCGCCATACATGGAGTATACGCCATCCGCCATGTACCATATCCTTTTGTGTTTTGAGGATAGGCCTTTCAATTTGTCTTCCAGCATGTCCAATCGGTTATGACGAATCATTTCAATGGGAACTCTCCGGGTCTTCAGCACTTTTGCAGCGCTTTGTACGCTCCAATGCACCTGATGGTCCAAAACGATTGCATCATTGTCTTCCACTGCACTGGGTATTACCCCTAAATGTCCCAGTGTACTGTTTTTAGTGATAATAACTGGTGCTCCATACATACTTGTTACCTTTTCTTCCAAGGTACGGTACAGTGGGTTGGAAATATAGGTCTTGGAAAGGGGAAATTGTGTGCCGTATTTTAAAATGGCCTCAATAGCGGCTTTTTTCAGCCTTTTGTCCTGTTCAAGACCAAGATAGCCTGTTGTTCCGAAATGGTAGAGATCCCTGTTATTGACTCGAATCTTCCTGCCTGTGAAAATGTCATCCTCTGCGTATAAATGCAAAACTCCTTGTTCCTTGGCTGCCGAAAAGACTTCATCAACCGTGTCCAAAAAGTTGTTATGCTTAATTTTTGCCATCCTATTACCTAATTTTTGTGCATAAAATTTAATAGAATTTGAAGGAAAATTATGTGTTAAGTATTTGGATAATCCCTTAGGGATAAGTGATAATCCTTCAAGGATAAGCAGAGTCAATGTTTTAGGTACTTATTTAATAAATGTTATATCAATAATTGATAATTTAGTAAATTTATCAATGTACCAGTTTTCTAGTAGACATGTCAAATTATTTCGAAAATGACTATGCGGAATATCTGCTTTTGGATGGAATTGTCCATATTACCTACAAAAATGGCGTTAATATAGATTTAGAGGCAGCCGTTGAAATTGTCAATGACAGATTGAGATTTCAGGAAGGGGAGTCTTATCCTATTTTGTGCGATATTCGTAAAGTAAGGGAAGTTAATAAATCTGCAAGGGACTATTTAGCCAACGAAGGGTCACTTTGGATTTCCGCTTTGGCTTTTATAATTGAACCTCCGGTCTCCGAAGCTTTATCAAGATTTTACCTCAAAACCAATTATTCTCCAATACATACGGAATCGTTTGAGCAGATAAGTGATGCCCTGGGGTTTCTTAACAGGTTTTTGCTGCTATTATTTTCTATTAACTTCCTTGTAATCTGATAGGTACAAAGAATCGTTTTTAAACACAAATGAAGATGGCTCCTATCAAAGAAAAGAAGCGAATGCAAAGAATCAACCAAATGCTATTGGAGATGGCTGCTGGGAACTTCTTTTATAGGTTGGACAGATCTGATAAGAACGATAACGTTGAGGCCCTTGTGATTGTTCTTAACATGTTGGCCGAGGAGATACAGGAGTCCTTTTTACATCAGGGATATGTGAATTCTCAGGGAACAACAAAACATATTGTTCAGATGTGTTTTATGCTGGATGAAAATGCCATTATCAGGATGATAAACCAAAGAACCAGCACTATTTTATCGACACTTTACAGTAATATTATCGATAGACCTTTCGATTCCTTTTTAACTGAAGATTCAAAGATTAAATGGGGAAAAATATGGAAAATCCTAATAGAAAAGGATTTTTACGATACTTCCATAGGATTGACATTTGTTACCAAGGATAAACTTCTTCTGCCCAATCAATGTTATATTACTACCTTCAAAAGAGAAAAGACGATACAGAGAAAAACTTTGATAACCGTTTTCCATTATTCCAATAGTTATCGTGAACTTGAAAAAAATTTAAGGAAAAGCGTTGTTAGGTTCAAAAATAATCAAGGCCAATATCTGCAGGGCATTATCAACCAACCTATAAAACAAAAGTTGAGATTGAGTTACGAGGATATTAGAAAAATTCGGGAAGGCCATAATATTATAATTAACAATCTTGACAAGGAGCTTCCCTCCATAAAGGATTTTGCACACCAATTGGGAACAAACGAATTCAAGTTGAAATATGGTTTTAAAGAATTATATGGAACCAGTGTTTTTCGCTTTTTGATTCAGGAACGATTGCGCAAGGCAAAAATGCTTATTCAGTATAGTGATTTGGCCATTAAGTCCATAGCCCATATGACTGGTTTTAAAAGTGACCCTCATTTTTCCAGGGCATTTAAGAAACAATATGGAATCCCTCCTAGCGAATTGAGGAAAAGTTCAATAAAAAGCGATAGTTAATTCCTTTGTTATAATACATCAATTATAACATATCCTATTACGCATACAAACAATTTTGCAAGGGGGTACTCCCCACGAACAAGATCGTCTTGTAAATGGATACCAATTTCCTATTTTTTCTGAAATAGCGAACTGAAAGGTGTTTGATTTTCTATTAATCCCTCAGGTACAAGCTTTTATCCCTTGGGGATAATTAGAATACACGAAATTTATACCGTTTAAGACCAAATAGATTCAAATGTTATGAAATGGTATGAAAAGTACAGAACCTTAATTGTCGAAATTATTGCCATTCTCTTTATTTTATTGTTCGTTTATGCCGGGCTCACCAAATTTTTAGAAGGACACTTATTCTACGATAACATCAGGAACTCTCCCATTTTGGGCGGTACGGCCATAGCTTCCTTTGCATCTTGTATGATTCCCTCGGCCGAATTGCTAGTCGCTGTTTTATTGATCTGGAACAAGACCAGATTGATCGGGCTCTATGGCGCGTTGGGGCTAATGTCACTTTTCACCCTCTATACTGTGGTAATAGTATTTTTTAGCCCGTATATCCCCTGTTCCTGTGGAGGTGTGATTTCACTGTTGTCCTGGGATCAGCATTTAGTTTTCAATACGGTATTCTTAATATTGGCCATACTGGGGGTTGTTCAATCCCTTAAAGCGCAAAGAAAGCTCAAAGACATGAAGAACATGAAGTTTTCCAGATAAAAAGCAAATAAAAATATATTCTAGACTACATAAAGAAATTTTGTTGCAACAAAAGCAGGGGGAGGACCGAAAACCTGTACAAAAGAGTAGGCACTAATATTAATTTAAATTATTTTATCATGAGAAAGTTAAAATTAATTTTTCCGATGTTGGCTTTTTTACTTGCCATAGGACTGTCATTTGCATTTGTAAATGCAACCGCCGAGGATTATTACACAGCTGGATTTATTCAGATGGGTACTACATGGTACCCGGTAGATGTCAACTGTGAACAAAACAGTCAATATGAATGTCGTGTGCAAATTGAAGGGGAGCCTGAAACCTACGAGGTTCACTCCGCCCCGAATGAAACGGCACCAACTTTAAAAAGTGCTTCACCTAATGCCAAGGTAATCCAAGATCCTAGGTAATGTCCAAGAGAAAACACCGGGCCAAATCCAGCCCGGTGTTTTACTATTTCAACTAACTCAAAAAATAGAATTGTTCTTAGAGTTTGCAATTACAATTTGCAATTTATTTCTTCAGGGAAGCCGTATATCGTCACCAAAAGAAAACTCTGTTAGATTCTTGTCCTTTAAATATTTTTGGGCGGTTTTTTGGATATCCTTGGGGCCTAAGGATTTTATATAATATTCTATCTCAGAGGTGCTGACCCAAGGCACGTTATAGCGATAATGATTATACGTTTTCGATTGGACTTTATTTAGACTTTGTCTTTCCGCACTATACTTGGGAAGAATTCGATGCTGTATGACTTCGTTGAATCTTTGTTGGCTAAAGCCATCTTTTTTTATCTCCGAGACCATTTCCTTACATTTCTTACGTAAGTCTTCCAACTCCTCTGGAACACAATCAAGCTGCATTTGAAAATCATAAATCATTGATTCCATATTGAACTTTGCCATTGCCCGCATGTCGTAAAGTGAAGCTTCTTCATTAAATCGCAATTCGTGAATTTTTGAATCCATCAACGTCCCCAGAATATCCATTTTAATATGCTCCCTCCAATTGGCAGGGTCATCAGCTTCAGTAACAAATCTAAGTGAATACCTAACGCTTTTCATATTATAGGAGGCACCAAAACCCTCTGCTGAAAATTGGATGTATAATGGTCCTTTAAGCAATTTCTTTTCGTTTTTTATCTTTTTTGAGCATAAAAATCCGGTAGGATTGACGGGAAGATTCCCTAGGTATTTTTGTAGCAATGGAATAACTTCTTCAGCTGAAAACCCACCCGTAAATAAAAAAGTAAAATCCGAGGCATTTCCAAAAAGTTGTTGATAAATCTTATAAGCGACTTGCATATCGGTGAGTTTAAGTCCTTGGTACCGCTTTGTACCTAGAGGAGTTTTGGAACTGACTCCCATAGTTTCGTTCATGGCTACATTGAAATCTTCTTGGATCAAACTATATCCGGGATTGAAATATCTTTTTTTTTCCATTGTTTGCCAATCCGCGAATGCTCGATAATCTTTCCTGGGTTGTGTGAAATACAGATACACTAATTGCAATAATTCCTCAAAGTCCTTTAGCGAAGCCGCGCCTTTTATACCTGATTCATTATATTTAATATAAGGTTTAACCCCTTGCCAAAAGCTAGTGTTTGCAAGAAATCGGTCCAAAGTAAATTTATCCATTTCTCCTACACCGGCGTTCAAAACTATGGAAGGTGCATTTACAGCGGAAAAATAATCTTCTTGTGGAAAGCAGGAAGCCCCATAAGAGCTAAACCCATGGAGCATAACTCTCCTGCCTTTTACGGTGGGCTCTATGGGCTGCAACAGTACTTTGACTCCGTTGGCCAGCACCAATTCCTGGACACCGTTTTTAACAGGACCCTTATTTGTGTATCCATTTAATTGTAGGTTTGCAACTTCTTTGGAAGACAATAAATACTCTGGTATTTCCGGAACAACATAGGCGCTTACGTCCGCATTTGCAATTTGGTCGATATAACTGCGAAACTGTTCTTGCGTATAGGACAAAGATTCATGTCCGGCAGGTGCAATTATGCCAATATCATTCGGAATTTCCGATACATACTTTTCCGAAACGGCATTAATATCCGATAGGGACAAATCTCCCAGCCATTGCGATAAATTTCTGTTTAAATGAGATGGTAATGCAGCCCCGTACCCAATATGACTTTGAATTTTTTCTAACCAATAACCGGGATTTGTAGTATCGGTATGTTTCAGTGCCTTTAATTTTTCATTTTTGAACTTTTCAAATTCCTTTTGGTCGAACCCAAATTCCCTTGCTTGTTTAAGGACTTTAACGACCATTTTAAGAGCAGCCTTTTCCTTGCCCGTATCTGCGGAGATTTTAATATGATATGCAGGCCAGTCGAAAAGAGGAGGGGAGACATACGCTGAAAACGATGAATTATAGATATTGCTGACTTCTTGAAACCTTTGATTTATCATCCCTGTAAACATATCCCATAGTACTTCCCTTTTTAAACCTTCCAAACTCTCGCATTGACTAACGGTCTCTTTATCGCGCATATACAAGAACATTTCCACTGAATTCTCATGTGGTATTCCTTTACTTGTCGGCCGTTCCAAAACAACAAATCGATTGGGGCTATTAAGATATTTATTTATACAATGGCTTACTGATTTAAATTTCCCCTGCGATATTAAGCTTGAAAAACGGCTCTTTATACTACCCTCTATCCCATCAATGTTAGTGGTATCCCCTACAATGACCAAGGCCATTCTTTCCGGATGGTACCATTCTTTATAAAACTGAATAAGCTCCATGGGGGCAAAACTCTTATTGAATTCAAAAAAATTGGTATAGTCTTGCCTACAAGGAAATATAATGGATTCTAACTTAGTATTAGTGAAATAACCATGCAGGTCATCACCTTGTCTAAAGACAAGTTCCTGTTTTAGAGGCCCTTTCTCCTTATTTACTATATCTGAATTTAGTTTTAGATCTAGGATATCGTAAAACCAACGGAGTGCCGTATCAAACGCATCTTCACGTTCGAACGGAATATCAAAGGAATACCAGGTGTATAAAGTACTTGTTTGACCAAAAACATCATCTTTTGCAACCCCTAAACGAGATAAAAGTACAGGATCGTCCAATAAATTAACAGGAAAATCCTTTGCCGCCTTAAAAGCCAAGTGCTCTAAGGCGTGGGCGAAATCCATTTGGTCACTCTCTTGACTATAATAACCGACCTTAACATATAAACGCATCTTCAATTTCTTTGATGGCGATTCGATATGCTTTATATAATATGTGAAACCATTGGACAATCGACCATATTTAATACTCGTGTCTAACGGTAACGGAATATTGGAATTACCGGATTGCGCATTAATCACATTAAAACTCATTAAAAACACTGCGCATATGGGGAACATAAAATTTTTTACAATTTTTTTCATCGAACATTTTATTTGATCAGTATCCATCGTTTTGACTGAGATTTGAGTTTTTTGCCCGATCTTCACCTGGAATTGGAAATAATACATCGGTATCCTGCCATAGGGGTTTAATAGGTGCCAATACCTCTGAAGTTTTTCCCGTACGTTTTAGATCAAACCACCTGTGTCCCCATTCGGAGAACAGTTCCAGTTTGCGTTCCTCCATAATCGCATTGAGCAATTCATCTTTACTAATTCCGGGATTTGTGTCAGCAATCAAATCCAGATTCGCTCTTTTCCGTATTTTATCCAAATCGGCTATCCCTTCTGATATCTTTCCTTGTTGGGCATTTGCTTCAGCACGAATAAGATATTGTTCGGAAAGCCGCAGCACCATGGAGTATTCCGTAATACTGTTTAAACTTGATTTGTCCTTGTATTTATGGGGATAAAAGAAATTTTTACTTGAGTTGTAACCTATCCAATGAGTAAGGCGCTTATCTTTTTCTTGCATGGATGCTACGAAATCCTCCGATAACTTAAATGGGGATGAATTATTTCCCCTAAAAACATAACCTTCCCAGGTATAGGTTAATATATTTCCTCTTCCAATGGGAGATAATTGCCAAATAGCTTCTCTGCTATTGGCCAAAAAAACCTGATCCAAATCTTCCAAAATTTCGTACAATGAGGTTTGGGCTATTACTTGCCCACTGAGTTCCGAAGCCTGTTGCCAATTTTGTTGGTATAAATAAACCCTAGCGGTAAATGCCATGACCACAAAATGGTTCACATTGAAACGCTCTGAATCTTTATAAGCGTCGATCCCTTCCAAAAATGTTAAGGCCAAATTCAAATCGCTCACGATTTGTTCCAAAACCTCGGAAGAAGTGTTTCGGGAAGCACTGGCATTCTGGCGGAAATCCGTTGTCAGTACCAAGGGAACATCTCCATAAAGATTGGTGAGATAGAAGTAGGTAAAAGACCTTATAAACAATGCTTGTCCCATCAGCATTTCCCGGATATCCTCCGAAATGGTCGTGGACTGTTCCAAACCTTCCAATACACTATTGGCCATATATATGATGCCATACGCACTGGACCATAGGTTATAATTGGCAGAAGCGTCGGGTGACTCTGCGGGTGAGATTTGATTCTGCTGAAATGGCCCGTATCGGTTATCTGACTCGCTCCTCATCTCAAAAATATCAGGGGACATTCCCGCCAATACTGTTATGGAGCTTATGTAGCCATTGGAAAAATCGGAATTCATCAATTCATTGTAGATTCCCGTTACAGCACTTATGGCCGTTTCGTCATTTGCAAATACTGTTTGGCTTACGATTTTAAAATTTGGTGGGTCTATTTCTACAAAATCCTCGCAGGACAGTATTAAAAGACAACATAGTAAGCTCAATAGTATCCTATATTTTTTGGTTTTCATGATTTGTTTGTATTAAAAGTTAAACTGGGCACCAAGGGTTACGGTTCTTAATGCAGGAATATTATTCCCTCCTGGAAATTCTACATTAAGTCCGTTGTATCCTGAAAGCGTAATAAGATTTTGACCCTGTAGAAAGAGTTTACAACTACGCAATCCAATTTTTTGTAGAGGTACTTCCGGCAGAACATAACTTAGACCAAGTGTTTTCAACCTAATAAAAGAGGCATCGGCTAAAGATTGTTCACTAAGAAAAAAAAGGCTTTGGGCTATATAAGCATTATAAGTTTCAGATGCTTTCTGGATATTAGGATTATTGCCGTTTTGCCATGCCTTGTAAAAATCGGCTGTTTGAGTATTCTTTTGCCCTGGAAGTCCCATATAATTCATATAGCCGTCTTGCTTTACGAATTGCAATAAAAATTTGAATTCAATGCCTTTATAGGTTAGAATGTTGTTAAGGCCCCCGAAATATTTACTTCCTGTGTTTTTAATTACCGTGCGGTCCTCATAATCATATCTGCCATCTTCATTTACATCCATAACTCGATATAAACCAGTTTCAGGATCAACTCCTTCATATTGATATAGTAAACTAATATTTAAGGGATAACCGACCCGGTAGGTATTGGCATAAGACGTTAGGTCAATATTGGGAAAATTGAGCAATTTATTGTTTGGAATTGTGAGATTAAAAAATGTTTGCCATCTAAAATTTTTGGAATTAACATTTAAGGAAGTTAATTCTATCTCCCAACCCGTATTTTGCACGGTGGCAGGTAAGTTGGCTTGTACAGAACTAAACCCGGTAATAGTTGGCAATGGAAAGCCTACCAATTGATTGGAAGATCGGTTGCGGTACCAACTCAATCCCAGATTAATTCGATCTTCAATAAATCCAAGTTCTATAGCAGCTTCCAATTTCTTATTTTCTTCCCAGGAATAATCTGGGTTAGTAAGCTGTGTTGGATACAGGCCATTGGGGCCGGGTGTTGCTTCATAGGCATCCATATAACCATAATCAGCTATTTGGTCATTCCCGGTAATGCCATAGCTCCCTCTTAGTTTTCCAAAACTTAAAAAGGGTAAATTTTTTTTTATGAAATATTCTTCGGAGAAAATCCAAGATCCTCCAATTGCCCAAAAATTGGCATAGCGCTTGTTGGGTCCAAATCGGGAGGAACCATCGCGACGACCTGTAAGGTTAATAAAGTATTTATGTTCCAAGTTGTATCCTAAACGGGCAAATATGGCATTGTATTTATACTTGATTTGATCGTTATAATCTACAGTTATGGCCTTGGCTGCGGATAAATTCCCCATTAACGATTCGGTCACAAAGCCCGTTCCCGAAACGTTTAAATTTTTATTTTCATTCTGCAGGAAGGTAGAACCTAGTAAGGCGTCCAAAGTACCCTGCCCAATTTTTTTTGTATATACCAGTTGGGGCTCTAAAATCCAGGAACTCCTATTCCTTTGTGTTACTACTGTGATATGATTGGCTCCATCCCTAATTTCCGGACTATATTGGTCTTTTGAAAGCAATGCTTCGTAATCTCTTTGAAGGTTTGTATACCCCATATTTGTCCTAAATGTCAGACCTTTGAACAATTGAATAGACAATCCTAGATTAGCTATAATACTATTCCCTAGGTCAGTGGATGTTCTATGTAAGACTGCTGCCAATGGATTGTCCCATGCAGAGTAAGTCCAATCTTCCCAATTTAAACTGCCATCTTCATTATATATGGGAGGGGCGTTTGGCGGCAAGGAGATTGCCGTTCCAATCATATTACTGCTATTTGCCATTGCATCGATCCTGTCCACGCCATAATTTAAGGTAAAGTCCAGGTTCAGTCTATTATCTTCTGATATATGGTTTAGTTGAAGTCCTCCTGTAACCTTTTGGTACCCATTGTCCCCTGGGAACACTGTTCCTTCCTTATGAAAGGAACCTCCTAACCGAAATGAAGTAGTGCCATTGCCACCCGATGCTGAAACGTTAAAATCGGAAATCGTAGATGTACCTCCAAATAGTACCTCCTGCCAATCCGTATAGCTGTTTTGATTCCACAGCAGCAGATCATAATCCGCGATTTCGTTGGGTTCCCTACCATCATTTTCCAAGGCAGCCTTTCTAATACTGATAAATTGTTGTGTATTTACGAGGTCCATCGTATTTGAAACAGTACCAAGTCCCGAATACAAGTGGGCTTCAAGTTCCGTTTTTCTATTATATCCTTTACCTTTTTTAGTGGTAATCAATACCACCCCGTTGGCACCACGGGAACCATATATAGCCGTGGCATCGGCATCTTTTAGGACCTCGATGCTCTCAATGTTGGCCAAGTTGAGTGTGCTTAATGGGTCTATCCCATTGGAGAACATATTACTACCACCGGTAACCGGAGTTGAGATAATGGGTACACCATCTATGATGTATAATGGGTAATTGCCCTCCGACCGTAAGCTATTCTGACCGCGTATCCGTATAATTGGCGCGCTTCCAGGAATGCCGTTTTGCTGTATTACTTCTACCCCTGCCATTCGTCCTTGTAAAGCCTCCAATGGGCTAACAATGGGTTGTAGCTCAATCTCCTTACCATTTATCTTACTGATACTTCCGGTACGTTCCTTATCTTTAACGGTGTAATAGCCGGCGTTGACTTCTACTTCTTGTAATTGGGTGGCCTCGCTTTGCAGTATTACATCTAGTTTTTTTAGGCCGTGGACCGCAATGGATAGGGTTTTAAAACCCACATAGGAAAAGACTAGAGTGTCGGTTGGGGAAACTCTCAATTTGTAATTGCCGTTTAGATCGGACAGAGTTCCCTGGGATTTACCCTTGATTAGGATATTGACCCCTGCTAGCGGGCCGCTTACATCCGACACAGATCCTTGAAGGGAGTAATTCTGCTGGATAAATCTAAATGGAGGACTCATTCCATGGGTTCGCAGTAAAGAATGTGGAAAGACTGGCTGAAAGAAAAAGTAGGTTAAGATGAATAAGAATGGGACAATTTTAATGCTAAATTTATCCAAATGATTATTTTTCATAACTTTGAATTAAGGATTGAACAATGTGATGTTTGATCTAAAGCCTCCTAATAACCCGGAAAAGTTGGTTAGGAGGTTTTTTGGTTATTATTCATAGGCATCGTTTTGGTTCACTTTTTTTAAATTTTTGAATAAGCTTCCCCTAGCATTTAGAGGTCGGTTATATCAATAATGGACATAAGGACCTAAAAGCCTTAGGAAACGTTATTACATTAGGCAATGAAAAAGTGGTTTGTCCGGATGCAATTAAAGGGAGATCGTGGGCTAGGGGATAGGAAGCGTGTCGTAGAATCCGGAAATGGTGTTTCGAAAATCCCGTAGCAATTTGCCTAAACTGGGTTCTTTGGCTTTTTCTTAAATAATATATCGAATGTGGTCATCGTACCACAATATGGATAACCTTCCTGTCGAACAAGGAAGTTTGGAGATTTAACCCATAGTTGTGGTCTGTCTATACCCAAAAGTCGATACTTGGACATACGTTGTCGAAAAAGTCAGTTCTAATGGCTGCAATCCTTAGAATGAATAAAATCAAGATCAATGCTTGGAGATTGCGGGTAGGGATGCCCAAAAAAAAGAAGGGCGTGATACTCAACTTACCTGTTAGGGGTACTGGTTTACCTTGCACCGATAAGAGAGCCCACGCCCGGGTCGTGAGCAATCTGCCTATCGTCTCAGGTGCAAAAATTACCAGTTTTCTAACAGAGACTCCAAGCGAAAGCTTCAAATTTTATCTAATCGAAGAATCGCAAAATTACTAATTCAGAATCAAAGATAATAAAAAATATTGTTTTGTGGGTATTAAAACCCACATTTTTTTTTACAAAACTATTGACATTGTTAATCAAACAATCTGCATGGAAATTGACATATCTAAAGATAGCTTTATAGTATTGTTTGGTAAGCAATTGGAAAAAATACGGAAAGGAAATAATTTAAGCCTAAGACAATTAGCTACTCGTTGCAATATAGATTATAGTGACATTGGCAAAATAGAAAAAGGAAAGCGAAATATTCAATTGTCAACTATACTTGAATTATCTAAAGGGTTAAATATTCATCCAAAAGATTTGTTGAATTTTGATATTTAAATAGGTGATTTTATCGAGATATTAAAACATCTTGTAGGCTTCCCATTTTTAGTCCCCGTTCATATCAAGTGCGAAGCTTTCCCCATTAGAAAGATTATGAACGAGAGGGATAGAAAACACAGGAACGCTATTACATCCGTAAAATCAAACTTTCTTTTTATCATGTCGAGATTGAGTAATATATTTAACTAATCAAAGGCGAAACCTGTTGCCAACCTATAAATGAAAGCATAGATCGATATGGCTGTTAGAAAAAAGCACATCCATGCATAGCCCTTAAAAAAGTTCTTTGTAACAAAATGCCCAAGGTTTCTAAAACCTTCACGATAGATTTCCTTAATGAGTAAAATTGGTTCCATAATGTTGCTTTTGATTGAAAGGGGAAACTATATCCAAAGGGTATATTTACAAAATATTATTGGTCAAAGTCCAAGATTGAGGGTCCAACTACCGATCTAAAAAGTGGTATCCGATGAAATTTAGTAATAAGACGATAAACTATTATTGGCGAATCGCGTTGAAATACCGATTTATCCGACCTATTAACTAACTAAGATGGGTTCCTTAACTTTCCTACAATCGAATGAATGCAATTGTGTGGGAAGGATATCTTGAATTTATAATTCGAACCCGTGAAGTGTAAAAGGCTTTATATAAATGGAGAGATAATCGTGCCTTTATCATACACAATTAGGGAGCTATATACAAAGTGGGAAAAGAAAATATATGAAGTTACTGCAATTTTAGTGTGCATTTTTTTTAGTTCAAACCCGTACTTAACGGTTATACCCTCCTAATTGAGAGATACAGAGCGTAGGCATCTTGCCGAAAGTCATCAAAGTACAGTATCGATAATCAAAGAACATTGCGAACCCATTCCCAATTTTACTAACATTGGAAATTATTCGCCCTTTTTCTTAGGTTTGGGAACGGAAGCCTTTAATACGTCGTCCAAAGATGTGTTTATCTTTAGCTTCTCTTCGTATTTGTTGGAGCGTTCTTTTTTCTTTTTTTTATCGGACATTTTCATTTTATCTCTTTCACGGAAATCAAACAAACTTCTTCGTTATCGTAGTCAACTTTGTACAAAATTAATAGTTGTGGAAAATCTTGGTGAACCAAGTCTGTTTTCCAAAGAAAATGGTTTTCATGCGCTTCCAGTTCGGCAACAAATTTCTTGTTGTCATATCCACGACACAAGAACCAGTCAATTGCAGATTCTACGTCAGCAATCCTGCTATATTTTTTTGCTATTTTTGAAAATTCTTCTTCAAAAACATGCTCTCTGCTAATTGTGAACATCTAAAACACCGTTAGCCCATTGAACATCACTTTCGGTAACAATTTCATGGCTAAGCAAAAAAGTAAAAAGTGGTAATTTTTCATAATTATTCGATACTTGCCACGACATTTCTTTGTGTGTTATGAAACTAGCATCACTACCGTTTGTTTCTCTCAACATCTCTATAACTCTATTAATAATCTCAATTTCTTCAGATGAAAATTTTGACATATCAGGTTCTACCCTGTTAACTGGTACTTTTTTGATTTTTCCCCAGTATGGCCTTTGCTCAATTTTTAGCATGCCACTCATTTGTAAATTATCACGAACCCCTAAAAACTGAGAAGGTTCTGGGGTAGGACCATTTCCTTGCTTAATATAGTCAAAATCGGAAATTTTAACACCTCTATCCAAGTAAGAAATATTATCAATATAATAAAGGACCTTATTGAAAACTATGGAGCCAAATGTTTCCTCGTTTTTCAACTTATCACAAATGTATAACATTAAATTTTCGGTGCGGTTCATACGATATTTTTTGCAAAGATAACGAATAAACCGATACGTTTATTACAACCATATTGGAAATATTCCATATTAAGCATGGAATATTTCCAAATTATTATTATTTTATCCAACGTTTGTAAGACATTACGCTCTCACTACCTTCCAAAAACTGCTCAAAACGTTCGTTAGAAGTCAATTTACGATTATTGAACCTAGCTGCATATTCATCTAAATAGCGGCTAACGTGCTTTTCTGAAACTTGATGGTAAACCCTATAAAAACCACGCTGTAAGATACTCCAAAAACTTTCTATTGTATTGGTGTGTACTTGCCCCTAGACATAAATACTTAATGAGTGCTTGTCGTTGCCATGCCTGTACGTTTTTTTCAACTGATTGTATGTAGGGGCTTCATCTGAATAGATGGTTGCATCCTTCGGCACATGCGTTTTAACGAATTCTACCATATTTTCTGTGGTTTCTCCCGATACGTACTTTAAAACTACCTTACCGTTACGCTTAGTAATCCCTATGATGGTTTTCTTTGCCTTGTATGGCTTTCCCTCATTGGTCAACGATTTATCATCTTGCGAACTTCTTTTAATAAAGTGTTTGTTCCTTTCCTTACCTCCTACGTAAGTAGCATCGGTTTCTACCATTTTATTTTCACCCAACATTTGCGGGGCTTTTCCCCTTAGCATTTCCCTTAGTCTGTGAAGTACGAACCATGCGGTTTTCTGTGTGATTCCTAGGTCTATTCCTAATTGTACGGAACTGATCCCTTTTTTATGCTCGGTACATAACCAAATAGCAGCAAACCATACACGGATAGGTATTTTGGAGTTTTAAAAGATACTCCCAACCCTGACCGTAAATTTTTTGTGGCAATCCTTATCACTACATTTCCACCCTCTGTTAGTTTTATATGGGTTTACAGAACCACAATGAGGACAAGAGGGATTTTCCCCCCCAACGAATGTTTTCGTAGTAGGCTATTCCGGTCGATTCTTCTTTGAAGTAATCTAAAAGCTGTGGAAGTGATTTGAATTGCATGGTTGATTATTTAGATACTCAAAGTATACGATTTGTCCCATTAAATACCTTATTTTAATATAATTAAATTGTAACTTAGTCGTTATATAAACGACTTATTTAGTGTATATATGGGTATTTAGTAAAAACGGATATGGTTGTTGCAGAAAAAAAGGAAATACCAAAATTAGGAGGTGGAATATACAACTCCACCGATATAGCTGATATTTTAAAAATAGACAGAAGGCAATCCTATTATCTATTGCAATCCTATTTAAATGATAAATTCAGGAAAACCACAAATTTTAATTACCGTCTTTCTGAAGATGACAGATATTCAGTGAATTTTCTATCCTTGATTGAGCTTCATATTTTTCAAAAATTTAAAGAATATGAGGTTAGTACTCATAAGATTGTAAAAATACATGAATTTCTATCCAACGAATTAAATACTCCATATCCTTTTGCAAGCACCGATTTTTTTAAATCAGGAAGCAATATATACTTCAAGAATGGGGATGACTGGGTAATAACCGATAAATCTTTGCAAATCGCATTAAGAAAAATCATTGAGAGTTTTGGAAACAAAATAAGTTTCAATAATGAAAATCTTGCAGATAAATATTACCCACTAGGAAAAGATAGGTCTATCGTGATAGATCCCGAATATCGTTTTGGGCAACCTATACTAAAAAACTCATTCCTACCAATAGACCCATTATATGAGACTTACAAAGCCGAAAACGATGATGCTGAATTGATAAGCCATATTTACAATATCCCTAAATCTGAAATAGAAGATATTGTTGAGTTTAAGGAAACAGCAGCATAGCAAATGACCGTCTATATTGATGAAAATACTTCTCCGCACCTTGCATCAGCTTTGAACGCATTGGAACAACGCGAACCCCCTGATAGAAGATTGGTAGTTAAGTCATTGCAAAAAACATTTGGTCAAGGAATTAAAGACCCTGTACTAATACCTAAGCTAGGCAAGCAACATGCAATTTGGATAACTAGGGACAAGAAAATCCTACAACATGGAATCGAGCTCGATTTGATTTTAAAAAATAATGTTGGAATCGTAATACTTAGACCTGGTAAAAACGCAAAGTTTTGGGATATGGTAAAGTTGGTAATAAATGCTTGGCAGGAAATAAGGGACTTATCTAAAGAAAAAAAACCTTTTGCATATCGATTATTAGGTAATGGCAAACTCGAAAGAATTGAAAGGATTACCTAAGTTTTTATATATATATTATAAATAACAATTATATTTTTATTATGGCCAAAAAGACAACTTCACCAAAACCTAAAAGTGGTAATGCCGGAAAATCATCAAATTCAAAAAACACTAAAACAGGTACAAGTAGAAATAAAGGTGCTAGAACAGGCACAAGACCTAAAAAAGATAGTAATTAAAAACAGTAAGCAATAAAAGACCTATAAACATTAGTAAAATTGAAGATGTATTGAGAATATCAGTAGCTTTATTGAAATTGTTTACATTACAGTTGTATTTATTTATATCTTCTTCTTTATAGTTTTTACCTTCTATTCTTCTTAATTCTTCTTGGATATAACATTCTTCATTATTATTGGCGTGATACCCGGTAATTTGAGAAATAAAATTAGTAGTAATACCTAACAAAAAAGCTATTCCAGAGAGCAATAGAATGGTTTTGTTTTCAAAATAAAGACCGTCAGTTTTAAATTCCCTTAAAGTTTCGAAAATTATATATATACCAGCACCTGATATGGATATAATCAATAAGTCCATTCTGCGAATAGAGTAGTTTGTTCTCTCCTTCGTATTATTGAGATGGTCCACCCACTTATTATACTCTAATTCCTTTTTTTTCTTCATTACTATAAATGTATTCATTTTGTTTTATTTTTTAGTGCTTGTCCCATAATGTATATAGTGCCCACAATTAAGTAAAGTAGACCGAATAGGATTTCGAACAATGCAGGAAGACATCGTTTATACATCATATCACCTGAACCTGTCGGACGGATTTTATCATAGGCTTCTCCTATTCTATCCGAAAGCTTATCGGTTTCTCACAATTATAAAGACTAATTTTCCTTACTATTGAATTCATTATCATAAATAATATCTTGAAGCGCAGAGAAAAGAACTGTTTATTTGGGTAAATCTGATCAATTATTATGCTCCAAAGTAGGCCCGATTTGAGAATGATCGAAAGAGGTCCCTACTTGTCTACACAATTATTGTTACCATCCTTAGTTCTCTCGGCTCATTAAAACCCAATATAGGTAACAAGTATTTCAGTATTCATTAAAGCTTTAAGGGTACTTTTCAGCTAGTTTGGTTTCACCTGAAATTATAGACATTTATCTAAGTCTTTTGTCGTTAGGGGTTTTTCAAAATAGTTGTTTACTATTGAATATGAAAATGCCTTCACTTTATCCGATTCAGTAATTGATGAGCTCAAAATATTAACCTCCATTTTATGCTTTAAATTAAGTTTCTTCAATTCATCTAGAAAATCCCAACCTGAAATAATAGGAATTCGAATGTCCAGAAATATTAAAAAAGATGAAATCTCTGAATTCTTTAAATATTCTAAGCCGTCGATTGCATTTGTAAAATCTTGTACAAATAAAGATTCATTGTAGTAGTGTAAGACCTCTTTGTTAATAAAGTTGCTGACACTATCATCATCAATTAGGAGTATTTGCATTTATCTAATTTTTCGGATATCCTTGTTGTTTAAAACCTATAACCCCACAAAGTTCGTTAAAACGAGAATATGATAAATTTAATCATCGAATCGATCTTTTTGATCTAATTATCTGAATACATTAGGGGGATAAAAATTATAATAATTTTATTGACATTTTTCGTGTGATTTGAATTCTTTTAATAGAACAACTTACAACTATATTTTCAAAATTATATCGCCCGTGCAATAAAAACCGAAGATCGCAAGAGATTATAATGAGCGAATCTGTCCGACGCTGATTTTTTATCAATACTTTTAACCATGATATAATTATAATGCGGAGTTTTTATTTAGTACTGGGTTTTGTCTAAATAAATTTATTTCTCAGCATTTCTCAAAAAAATGGAATATGCATCAAGAAAACGGTATAGGTTATGACTTCACGGAGAGCGCTGAATTACGTTTTGATAAAATTTTTGACGAAATAATAGAAATGGCTTCCAAAATATGTGAATCCCCAATTGCTTTCATAAGTATTTTGGAAAAGAAAGGGCAACATTTTAGAACCGGCTTAGGCTTAAATTCGATAAGCGCCAAAATTGAAGAAACTATTTGTAATTTAACCTTAAGGTCGAAAAACCAGTATTTAGAAATCGAAGACTTAAATGAGGATCCTAGAACTAAGAACTTTTCCTATGTCAAAACCGATGAAAAATTAATTCATTGTGTAGGAGTTCCCATTTCGTTAGATAATGATAAAAAAGTTGGTGTACTGTGCACCATGGATAGGAAAAGAAAAAGACTAAGTATACATCAGGTTACCGCCTTACAGATACTCTCGAAGCAAACTTCTATTTTATATGAATTAAAGGAAAAGGATAAAATTCTTAAAATGTTACAATTAAAACTTCAGGATAAAATCGATGATTTGGAATACTTTATAAGTACAGCTTCACATGATCTAAAATCACCAATAAAATCTATTAAATCCCTTTTAGGGCTAGTCGTTATAAATAATATAGAATTATCAAGTCGTAGAGGTGAGGCATATTACGACCTTATCAATAAATCATTGGAAAACGCACTAGATGTGGTAGAAGGCATCGCCCAATATGCAAAAAATATTTTGACAGAGGAAAAGAACATTGAGATAGATTTGGAAAATATGTTAAATTCAATTTTCGAATTGATAATTAAAAACTATCCTGAATCAAAAGCTAGGCTCAAGTTGAACAAAATTCGTGCAGTTGTCAGTCAAAAATCACTTCTCAGGTCATTATTTGAAAATTTGATTGATAATGCTTTCAAGTACAGAAGAAAGGAAATAGATCTTTTGATTGAGATTTCTCAAGAAAAACATGATGATAAATGGATATTTACCGTCTCAGACAATGGAATAGGCATAGATGAAGATAATTTAAAAACCATTTTCAAGCCTTTTGAGCGACTTCACACGAAAAGCGAATATAAGGGTAGTGGTCTGGGCCTGGCTTCAGTAAATCGAATTATCCAGAAGTTTAGTGGTGAAATCAAAGTAGAATCAAATTTGGGAAAGGGCTCTAAATTTATTTTTTCTATTGGAGAGATATAGATAGAAAATGAACTAAATCTTGTTTGCAATTTCATTAATAGCGAACTGCCTAGCTACTAGAAATACTTTTCCAATATTTCCAGAAAGCTTTCATCAGAAATTGGTTTATGAACAAATTCCTGAATTAACGGACTATTTACGGCTTTAAGGATATCTTGTTCCTCTTCACTTACAGTGAGCATTACAATTATTACGTTTCTGCGCAAATCCTTCGGGAATCTATCTTCAAAGGCTCTCAAAAATTGCCAACCATTCATTTTGGGCATTCTGATATCCAAAAGAACCAAAAAGGGGCTAGCTGTAAAGTTCGAATCAAACAATTCGTTTTCCAATAGTTCCAAACCTTGAATGCCGTTATGTGCAACTTGGATTTTTATATCCATTTCAAGATTATTAATAAACAATGAGGTCAAAAAAACGGAAGTCTCATCATCTTCAATAATAATAACCGTATCAAGTGAAAAAACCTTCATATTATTTTTACCGTAGTAATTTAAATTAAATATTGACCGTTAAAAAGTGCTATTCCATATTTTATTAAATCATTAACCTATTATGGGTGAAATTTTTTTATAATAAACAGAACATGTTAAAAGTAGAATATTAAACTTAACTTTAAAACAGCATTCTGATGTAGGATTTTACTTTAAAGTTTCATATTATTAGTTTTATGAGATTTTTAGCCTACATGTGGAAAAACCAAGTTAAAGCATGAAGAAAGATCAGTTGATAAATATTTTTTTGGATATAACTAAAGACTTTTTTTGGATTATTGATCTCAACTTTCAGTTGATTTATGCCAATAAAGCTTATTTAAAACTTATAAAGGAAGTAACCGGAGTGGAAATGAAGCTGTCCGAATCTGTATTGGTCGAAGGCTTTGGTGAAGGGTATATTGAGAAATGGAAAGCCTACTATAAAAGGGCTCTTGAAGGAGAAAATTTTGAAATCGAAGGACATTTCTATAATCCACAATCAAATCAAATCCAATATAGTCAAGTTACTTTTGAACCCTTAATGGGGAATAATTGTAAAGTTTATGCAATAGTTTGTCAATCAAAAGATATTACTCATTTAGCGACACAGAGATCTGTCGCTAGTCAAATGATGGATGCTTCTTTAGATGTTTTTTGTACTGTTAATGAGCAGGGCAATTTCATGTATGTTAGTGCCGCTGCCAAAAACCATTGGGGATACTCGCCCGAAGAGCTAATCGGTAAACCTTTTAAGGATCTGATTTTGGTGGAGGATTTGCCCAAAACCAACAAAACAATCGATGCCATTAAGAGTGGTCAAGAGATTAAATCTTTCGTCAATCGATATAGAAAAAAAAACGGGGGTATCGCTTATAATTTATGGGCCGCAAGGTGGGATGCCAGTTCAAAGCTTAGGTATGCCGTTGCGAGGGATTTCACGGAAAAGATTAGACAGGAAGAAGAACTTCTCCAAAACGAGAAGCGATTTAGAGCTTTGGTTCAAGAGGGATCTGACCTAATAGCTATATTGGATTTAGAAGGCAATTATAAATATGTTAGCCCTACAAGTACTACTATTCTTGGTATTGACCCTGAAGAACTTATTGGAAGAAATGCATTTGAATATATACATCCGGATGACGTAGAGAGAACTTTAGCGTGTTTAGAAGAAATAACCATAGAAAAAAGAGTAATAATTCCACCTTTTCGTTTTAAAAACCATAAAATGGAATGGAGATGGATCGAGACGGTGCTAACAAATATGTTAGACAATTCTGCAATTATGGGCATCGTAGCCAACTCGAGAGATATCACGGATAAAATTGAGGAAGAACGCAAATTAAAATTGCTTAAAAGCGTCATCACAAATACGAATGATGCTGTTCTCATTACCGAAGTTGAACCATTGGATGACCCGGGGCCTAGGATTATTTTTGTAAATAAAGCCTTTACAAAAATGACAGGATACAAGGAGGAGGAAGTCATAGGAAAAACACCTAGAATTCTTCAAGGTCCCAAATCCGACAAAATAGAATTGAAAAGGTTAGGAGAGTCACTTAGAAACCATCGACCCCATGAAGTAACTACTATTAATTACAGAAAAAATGGAGAGGAGTTTTGGATAAACTTTACTGTAACTCCCGTTGCAAACGAAATGGGCCGGTATACGCACTTTATTGCCATAGAACGGGATGTGACCGAACAAAAGAATAAGGAACTCGAGAATGAATTAGTAGCTAGAATCAGTAAAAATTTTAGTATCGAACATGATTATATAAGTTCAGTTGATGAGCTATGTAAATCAATTGGCAAATTTGGGAATTTTGATTGGGTAGAATTATGGACTACCAACCTTGAAGAAAGTAAAATGCAATTGTTCAGCCATTATTTGGCGGAGCCCGATGATGAAAGATTTTATGACTACAGTCTTGAGGTTAAAACATATCGGATATCTGAAGGTCTGGCAGGAAAAGTGTGGGCTGAACGAGTGCAGGTAATCTGGAATGACGATGATATTTCCAATGATTTCGCACGAGCGGATGCAGCAAAAAAAATTGGTTTAAAATCTGTGCTGGGTATCCCTTTAATCTTCAATGATGAGTTCTTGGGCGTATTAAAGATTGGGACTAAGCACAATGCCAATTATTTCAAAAATTATACCCGAATATTTAATCGGCTGGAAGGATTTATCGGTTCTGAACTTAACCGGAAAAAATTGGAAAACAACTTGGGTCATTTCTTCAATGCAATTCCAGATATCATTTGTTTATTGGATTTTCAAGGAAAATTTTTAAAAATGAATAAGGCGGGTTATGATTTGCTTGGGTACAGTGAGGAGAATATTCTCTACCATACACTTGACGAATTTGTCCATTCAGAGGAAAATGGTGTTTTTGTGCATGAGTTGAAGCGTTTGGACAGGGAGGAAACCAAATTCAAATTTGAAAGCCGTGTAATAACTCCAAGAGGTGAGTTCGTCTGGCTTAGTTGGTATTGTAACCTCTCCAGAAAGGAAGATCTAATATACGCCTCGGCCAAGAATATTACGGAAGAAAAAAAACTTAGGGAATTGAATCTTCAAGCCAACAGATTGGCCAGAATTGGAAGTTGGGAGGTGAATGTATTGGATCAGAGTATTTTCTGGTCAAAAGAGGTCCACCAATTACATGATACGGACCCAAGTACATTTGTTCCAAATTTTGTAAATTCAATAAATCTTTATAGAAAAGATTTTAAGAAATCCGTGCAATCCAATTTTGAAAAATGTATTTCCATTGGGGAGCCGTTTGATTTTGAAGCAGTTTTGGTGACTGCCAAAAAGAAGGAGCTTTGGGTGAGAGTTATAGGTAATGCTGAAATTGTGGACGGTAAAGTAAATCGCATTTACGGCAGCTTTCAGGATATTAATGATCGAAAAGAAGCCGAAATCCGGCTGCAATCGTTGGCAAATAACTTGCCGGGCGTTGTTTTTCAATACCTTGTCTATCCTAATGGAACAGATGTTTTAAAGTATGTAACCAAGGGTTCAAAAAAAGTATGGGGATTTACTGCTGAAGAAGTACTTGAAAATAGCCAGTTGGTATGGGATAGAATTATGGCAGGAGGTGAAATTGAAGCCGTTCAAAAGAGTATTTCAAATTCTATAGCATCCAAAACCAATTGGACTGCCAAATGGAAATATGTTATGCCCAGCGGAGAAATAAAAACCCTTATCGGATATGGATCTCCATATTTTTTAGCGGACCGTACTGTTCGGTTCAACTCAATTGTGCTGGACATTACCCAAGAAGCTAAAAACGAAGAATTATTAGCGCGGTATACACTAGAACTTGAACGCTCAAATGAAGAACTGGAGCAATTTGCTTTTGTTGCCTCTCATGATTTGCAGGAGCCATTGAGAATGGTTTCCAGTTTCATGGACCAATTGTCCAGAAAATATGGAGACCAACTTGATGAAAAGGCGCATCAGTATATTCATTTTGCGACGGATGGAGCAAAAAGAATGAAACAGATTATCCTTGACCTATTGGAGTATTCCAGGGCGACTAGACCCACAGAGGGAAAAGAGGAAGTAGATTTAAATCAGGTATTCTCCGAATTTAAGTCATTAAGAAGAAAACTAATTATAGAAAAATCAGCCGAATTTAATTCGACAAATTTACCAACACTGACCACCTATAAGGCTGCTATCACACAAATATTTCATTGTTTACTAGACAATGCCCTAAAGTACTCCCACGAAGTTACACCTCCAAAAGTTGAGATAAAGGCTGTAGAAAATGAAAAAGAATGGAAATTTTCTATCAAAGATAATGGGATAGGAATTGATCCTCAATTTTTTGATAAAATATTTGTCATTTTTCAAAGGTTGCACAATAAAGATCAGTATGCCGGAACAGGGATAGGCCTTTCTATCGCGAAAAGACACGTTGAATTTTTAGGGGGAAGAATTTGGTTGGATTCTGTCCCGGGAGTGGGTACGGTCTTTTATTTCACAATTCCTAAAATTAAACCGTATGGGTGATAAAAAAAAGAAACTTGCACACATCCTCTTGGTAGAAGACAATGAAGGGGATATTTTGCTAACACTTGAAGTTTTTGAAGAATGTAAATTGGATACAGAAATCAGCGTTGCGAAGAATGGTCAAGAAGCACTTGATTTTCTTTTTAAAAGAGGGAAATTTACTAATGAAAAAAGACCCGATCTTATTCTATTGGATATCAATATGCCAATATTCAACGGACATGAAGTTTTACGGAGGATCAAATCTGATGAAAATCTTAGAAAAATCCCGGTCATTGTTCTCACCACATCATCGAGTCAAAAAGACATAGATGAAGCCTATAGCAACCATTGCAATAGCTATGTGAAAAAACCGATCGAGGTCAACGAGTTTTTAACAGTATTACAAAAAATTTAGAAATTTTGGTTGCAACATACATTATCACATTAATTTTATGAATCAGATTGAGGAATATTCAGAGAAGTTGTCTGTTTGCATAATTGAAGACAATGAAGGGGATTTCGTATTGATTGAGGATTATTTAATAGAGCAATTTAAATTAATAGAGATCCTACATTTCTCCAATTTTGCAAATTCTATTGAATACCTACAAAATTCTAAAAAGGAAGTCTCAATCATTTTACTTGACTTGTACTTACCCGATTTGAGGGGAATCGATTTAATAAATGGGATTTTAGCCTATAATTTTTATATTCCTATTATTGTTCTAACAGGATATTCAGATTTAGACCTAGCTAAGAAAAGCCTGCAAAAAGGAATATATGACTACCTCGTTAAGGATGAAATTAGCCCAGTCATTCTCCATAAAACCATTATTTATGCTCTCAATAGAAGTGATTTTGTAAACCAAATTGAAAATGAAAAACAAAACTACGCAAACCTATTCAACTTTAATCCACAACCTACGTGGTTTTTAGATGCTAAAACTTTGAGAATTCTCAATGCAAATATTGCGGCGCAAAAGAAGTATGGTTTCTCTTTGGTTGAGTTTTTAAAGATGTCATTTAATCAACTCCATCCCAAAGATGAAGAACCACTCATAAAACATAAATTTATTTCAAAAGATATTGAGTTCACAAGAAATCAATTTACACACTTTTTAAGTGATGGCAAAGAAATCAAAGTTGAAATCTATTTTAGTGAGATAAAAAGTATGCCAAACAGTAGGCTAATCGTGCAATCAAACGATATATCCGAAATTTTAAAGCACATCAACACAATTGAAATTCAAAATACAAAGTTAATTAACATTGCTTGGACACAGTCACATGTTGTGCGCGCCCCTATTGCCAGAATATTGGGAATTATAAATTTGATCGAGGAGCAACCGGATAGTTTTAATGAAATATCATTTTGGATAAAGCAATTAAAAATCTCAACCAATGAAATGGATGAAATTGTAAAGAAAATTGTTGATGAAACAAATAGTATCAATGGAGAATAAGTTAGATGCCTACTCTTCTTAAAAATATAGCGCTCCTGAAAGGTTCATTACACGAAAGGTGCCCCTCTAAATCATAGTAAGCCGATTTGCTGGTGACCATTTGAGTAGACCTCATAGCGCTAGAAAATCCGAATAACTTTGGATATTAAATAAGTATTAAATTGGTATTTAGGTAGAATGCCCAACCGTAATTTCATTAGTCGGCGAACTAGATACAGAGGCCAGAATGGATGGGACTTTAAGTTTATCTAGGTTCTTTTATTGAAAATATTTCCCCGTCATAGTTGGAGGACATTAAATTTCCATCCGTATTTACTCCACCAAGGATTTCTATGTGTGTAAAGCCATGCCAGAAATGGTAGGTATAAAACAATTCTGCCCCCGAAGGACAAATCTATAAGTACGTTTAGGCGGATATATTTGAACTTTGTTGTAAAAAATCAAGAATATCACTGCTATTTAAGGGCTTGATCATAAAGCGGTTTATTAGGGGATTAATTAACGACTTTTCCATGTCTCGTTGATCCACTGAGGATGAAACCAGGAGAATGTCCATGACCGACTTATTTTCTGCAAATTGTGATATGGCCTCTAAAAATTGAAAGCCGTTCATTTCGGGCATATTGACGTCCAATAGGATTAATATGTTTTTGTTGGAAGATAAAAGAATATTACGAAGTTCTATCAAGGCAACCAACGGATTGCTGAACACTCTTATTTCCTTTGCAATCCCCATATTTACAATTAACTGCCGGTGCAATAAGTTAACAATTCTGTCGTCATCTACAATGAAGACGGTATCGTAGGTTTTTCGCATCATAACTCTATCTTTTTATAAAATGATGGGGTTTACTTTTGTTAAATCATAGTGGAAATATTTTTCCATAAATGGCTTTGAACTACCTTAAGAGAATTTTTAACGAGGAATATTTCCCATAGCAAAATCACCAGTTAAAGTATTTTCATATACTTATGCATTATACATTTTGTTCATAAAACATTGCGTTTTGTCCCGTTTCGAGTGGGTTTTTGGTTCATTCCTTTAAAACCTTTCTATCTTCTATATTGGCAAAATATATGATATAAGATAAATCAGATTTTTCCTATGACGATAACGTAGGAAAATGTAAAAAAGTGCATTTTGGTGAAGTAATAACAATGTTGAGATTATCTATTTAATAACGAGGTCTTTTGATAGTTAACTACCTTCAATCAAGGTGCTGACTTGGTTGATTGCAACGGTCTTGTCAGAAAATACCTGACGGGTTCGGCCTCTACTTGTATAAGTGAAGAATCTTTGTCATACTAATTCCGGAAAGTAATTTGTCAAAATGCCCTTTTATCATCGGGTGCTCCTTCACCCTGACCTAATAAACAAAATCGGTGTTAAGCTCCTTTTATCAAGAAACGACTAATATGGCAAATTACTCGCCACCGGTCTTATCATATTCTGTCTCCACCATTCGGGTTTCCTGGATTTCAATATTTTTAAAGTCATTACTATCTTTTGGTCTATCATAATCCATGACCAAGAACTGTTGGGAATTCATTCTCTCCAAATTTAAGAGCGACTTAAAGTTATTGTTCTGGATCTGTAGGATCTCCAAGTTCGCCAATTGGGTAAACTCCTCGGGAATCTCCCCTTCCAACCTGTTATTGGCCATGACCAATTCCCTTAAATTGGTAAGATTCCCCATGACCCTGGGTATGTTGCCCTCCAAATTGTTCTGAAAGAGGCCCAAACTTTCCAAGAAGATCAGGTTCCCAATGGATTCGGGTATTTTCCCCGTAATGGTATTGCTCGACAGGTTCAATATCTTTAAATTTCGCAGGTCGCCAACACTTTCGGGAATGCTCCCGGTCAAAAAGTTGTTGTACAGGCTCAGCTCTACCAAGCTTTCCATTTCCCCCAGGTTTTCGGGAAGCTTTCCTACAAGCGCGTTCATCTCAAGTTTAAGCACCTTCAACTGGTGCAGGCCAGCCATACTTTTTGGAATTTCCCCTGAGAGCTTATTAAAGGCCAGGTTAAGGCTTTGCAAGTTCTGCAGTTCGCCGATACTTTCGGGAAGATTTCCGACCAGGTTATTTTCAAACAGGTCTATCCCAATAACATGGTCTCCCTGTGTTTTAATTCCTTGCCATTGGGAAACCGGGGCTTCCAGATCCCATGTAGTGGACCATTGGTCCCCTTTGGTACTATGGTACAGGTCTAACAGGGCCTTTTTTTCCTTTTCCAGTATGGTAGCGTGAATTAATTTATTACCAATAAAAAGGAAAAAAATTAAGAAAACCACAATGTACACTAACTTTTTCATAGCTGTTACGTATTTAAAAACTTATGAAACAATAGTATTAATAATCAATATTCCATTAAAAAAAACTCAAATTCCATTAAGGGTATTTCCTACAATATTAATTCTTACATTTATATAAGGCAAGATAAATCGATGAATTTTACAAGATGAGTCCATTTATGTTGTGAATTCCTTAAAAAGTGTGGTGTACGGAATTGTTCAAGTTTATTTATTTGGATCAAGATTCTAAAACCTTTGATGTACTTGCATCTGTTTTAAAACCTATCTTGTGAAATGTATACTAAGTAAACAAATAGTTGAATTCATATTTGATCGTATTAAGTAGGTTAAGTTTATCTTGGACATGTTGGTGTTTTAACTGTGATAGATTTGTTGGTTTGTGCCCTTAAATGGCCCCCTCTGGTCTGTTATTTTTATTTTTTATCACGACTTGAATGAAGTAAATGCAATCTAAATTAGATCAATAAAATCCTACATATTATGATTTCAATCATACGAAGTGAAATGTTTTGCGCAATTTGTTCAGGATAAAGAAATGAAATAATGCCAACGCAGTTCGAGACCGTGGTCAACAGGTTACCATTCTATATTCGACTGTTTGAGCAAATATGTTTCGCAACCCACGAGTTACAAGGACGATTGGTTCCAGAATGTGATTCTCGGCCGAAACAATCGGGCCATTATGAATTCTCAATTATTTAAAAACTTATGGAATGATATCTATGACTATTCATTACTGGAAAATAGTGAATCTACCTCAGAGATCGGAAGCAAATATGTTGTAAGTGTTTACTTTTAGCGAAGGCTTTACTCAGGGATAATCGGCAAGGAACCCGAAAGTATCAAAGGAACAATTGCTTACAAAGAATGTAAATTGCCATTTTATGGCAAACACCAACACCTCTGGGCCTGGGCCCAGAGGTGTTGGAACAGGTGGTCAAGTCCAATTTACGGACTAGTTCCCCCGGTGTTTGACCAAAAAGCTATTGTTTTATTCCAGTGACCGCAACATTAAGACCTATATTAATGTTGGAAGTTACTTTTATTTTCCCAATTTGGATGTTGGTCAATGATTCCACGGATAACATCCCATTAAATTCCAATTCTCCGTCGTTATCTGTGTCCGAATAAGAAGCAAAATGAGCTTCATAATCACCTTCCTTTAGGAAATTGAGTTTAAAGGAATTGGTAGTATTATTTACGGTTGTACTGGTAACGGCATTTGCGAATGCCACATTGCTAGCTCCTTGGCCCTCTGCTTCGGCCTTAGTGTACGTACCTGTCTTATAAGCGAATACTACAATCTTTTCCGAAGTGTTTTTACTGTCGCTTACAGTACCCGAGATACTGCCTGTTTCCAAGTTGTTGACAAGTCGTAGCCCAGAGGACAGTTCCGCAGAGGTGACAAAATCAAATTGGTCATCGGCCGTGGTAGCGGCAATAACCGTTTTTCTTAAATCGAAATCAATGACAATTTTATTGGCTGTAGAAGCCAAAACGTCTACCTTATCATTTATTTTGATTTCATTCACTGAGGATTTCAACTGATGCTTAACACCATCGGCAGTTTCTACGTAACAGCCGGGGAAATTGCCAGCAGCATCACTTTCGTAATCCAAGATAAGACTTATGGAAGAATAAGTTTTAGCCGTAAGGTCTATATTCCCAAGGGTCATCATTTTTCCCTGTTGAAGGGTCATAAGATCTACGGTAGTGGTGTTAAATCCCTCTATGGATTTTCCGTCCACTTTTACTCCTGTAATCGTAACCACGGCTGCTTTTACGTCTGCATGGTCAATTGGGGCGTCGGTAATCGCCATTTCGGTATTGTAGGACTCTTGTCCCATGTCATCTATTCCATCACTTTTTGAACACGATGTAAATACCGTCATTAAAATTAAAGCACACATTTTGATGTTTAAAATTGAATTTTTCATGATAATTAAATTTAAGTTTCTAATTTATAAGCGTAGTTATCCTGCCTCGGAAAGTCGCCAGCTTCCAAGCGGTTTATTTTTTAACCAATAATTTATTTGCAATAACCTTCTATGTGGAGCAGGAATCCATAAGGTTTTCTAGTTCGGAATCGTTGTTTACTGTTATCACAGAACCTTGGCCGACCGTTATATTAAGCGGATATTTTATGCTATATCGATCGGAAGGGCCTAGATTGCTTAAAAAAAAGTATAATTCTTCGTCATTTGTAAGTAGGAAATCGTTTTGAATATTTCCGTTTGTTGCCGTGAACACGGTTGTTGGATATATAATATCTACGCAGGTAATGGGACCTTGACCATTCACAATTAATGAATTGCACTCCTCTGTTATTTTGGTATATTCAGAGGCCTCTTTCACGGTTACCTTTTCATAATTATAATTTGTAATGGTAATAGGGAATGAAAATTCCACGACATCGCTTTCCCCAATAATTGGAATATCTGTTATATTGTTGATTGTTATTTGGGTATTGTTCAATAATATATCTACTGGCAGCTGAATGGCGGAACACGGGGAGTTGTCCAATCTGTCATCAAAAGCACCATCGAACATAGAGGTTCGTTTTGCCTTGGCGGTAAATACCGATTCGCTGTTGTTGGTATCCGGGTTAGAGGTATCAATATTTATATCGTCCTGACAAGATCCGAACAAAACAATTATTAAGGGCATTACTACTTTCATTATTGCCAATCTTTTCATATTCAATATTTTTTTGAAAGCGGGAAATCTAATTTAAAAAAGGATTTTCAATTTCACATCCGCTTCTTTAAGTAATACAGATCAAGAACAATTTACCCTACCCCCCCC
>SWCD01024066.1_pt1 | contig 41052 bp, 39 predicted proteins | sample 4693011 | NCBI WGS metagenome assembly SWCD01 (sample SAMN10267278, study PRJNA491770) | bioreactor metagenome | isolation source: DHS bioreactor inoculated with marine | place: Japan: Omine Ridge, Nankai Trough
TTCGGGGCGCTGGCGCAGAACAACCTGCACGTGATTCCGCTGAACACCTTCAGCCTGCTGCGCGAGGTCGTGGCCGACCCTTCGGCCTACGGCTTCGCCAATGCCACCTCGCCCGCCTGCGGCGCGACTTCGTCGCTGATCTGCAGCCCGGCCAACTACGTGACCCCGAATGCGGCCGACAGCTATGTGTTCGCCGATTCGGTGCACCCGAGCAACCGCACCCACGCAATCCTCGCGCAATATGCGGTCTCGATCCTCGAGGGTCCGCGCCAGATCGCGGTGCTGCCGCGCTCGGCGGCGACCACCGGCCGTGCACGCGCCGACCTGGTCGCTGCCCACGTTGCCGGCAAGCCCGAAGCAGACGGCATGCGCTGGTGGAGCAGCCTGCGCGGCGACTCGCAGCGCTACGGCGGTGGCGACGACTATGACGGCGCGGTGCCGGCGCTGACCGTAGGCGCCGACTGGAGCCGCGGCAACCTCGTGTTCGGCGCGTTCGGCGGCTACGGCCGCGGCCGCATCGACTACGGCCGCAACCGCGGCAGGTTCGACCAGTCCGATGCCACGCTCGGCGGCTTCGTCGGCTGGTACGGCGACAGCGGCCTGTGGGCCAACGGCCAGCTCAGCTATTCGAAGCTGGGCTTCGACGTCGATCGCGACATCCAGCTCGGGCCGGCGACGCGCCGCCACTCCGGTTCGCCGGATGGCAAGAACATCACCGCGGCCGTCAATGCCGGCTGGACCTTCGGCGACGGCGCGCTGCGGCACGGCCCGGTGCTCGCCGTGGTGTCGCAGCAGATCGATGTCGACGGCTACAAGGAAAACCAGCCGAGCCTGTCGACCTCGCTGGCATACCGCGACCAGAGCTTCGATTCGCTGATCGGCAGCGTCGGCTGGCAGGCCAGCTATGCCATCAACGACCGACTGGCGCCGTACGCGAAGCTCACCTATGACCACGAGTTCGAAAAGGGTGACGAGCAGGTGTTCGCCAATGCGCAGTCGCTGCCCGGCACGCTGGATTACGCCGTGCCCGGCCTGGCCCAGGACCGCAACTACGGCACCGTGGTGGTCGGCGCGCGCGCCGTCCTATTCGGCCTGGACGCCGACATCGGCGCCAGCGCCACGGTGTCGCAGGGCGGCGGCAACAACGCCACCGTGTTCATGACGGTGGGCAGCAGGTTCTGAGCCGCCGACGCCGTCGGCCGGTCTCTTGGCGAAGGGCCCACGCGGGCCCTTCGCCGTTCCCGCGGCCACTGCCGCGACGGATTGCCACGCCGCGCACGGCGGGCATAGACTTGCACCGAGCGCGGGTGTAGTTCAATGGTAGAACTTCAGCTTCCCAAGCTGATAGCGTGGGTTCGATTCCCATCACCCGCTCCAGGTTTCCACGGCGGCACGCCCTGAGGGCGCGTCGCCTTTTTGATGCCCGCCCGGTATTTCGCTGCGATACTGGCGCGCCATGGCGGGGTGTCGGGGCTGCTCCCCGGGCCGCTGCGCCCACCGCCGTCCATTGCCGCTTCCATCCGGGGCGCCCGCACGGAACCCGCATGAAACTCGCCATCCTTTCGCGCAACAGCAAGCTGTATTCGAGTCGGCGCCTGGTCGAGGCTGCCCGCCAGCGGCGCCACACCGTGCGCGTGCTCGATCCGCTGCGCTGCTACATGCGCATCAGTTCCGATGGCTTCGACATGCACTACAAGGGCCAGCGGATCGCCGACTACCAGGCGGTGATCCCGCGCATCGGCACCTCGGTGACGCGTTACGCCAATGCGGTGCTGCACCAGTTCGAGCTGATGGGCAGCTTCACGCCCAACCCCTCGGCGGCCGTTGCGCTGGCCCGCGACAAGCTGCGTTGCCACCAGCTGCTGGCGGCGCAGGGCATCGGCCTGCCGGTCACGGCCTTCGGCGACAACCCGGACGACACCGCCGACCTGCTGTCGATGCTTGGCCCGCCGCCGCATGTGATCAAGCTCAACGAAGGCACGCAGGGCGCGGGGGTGATGCTGACCGAGAAACCCTCGGCCTCGCACAGCGTGATCGAGACCTTGCGCAGGCTGTATGCCGATTTCCTGGTGCAGGAATACATCGAGGAGGCCGAAGGCGCCGACCTGCGCTGCTTCGTGGTTGGCGATCGGGTGGTGGCGGCCATGCGACGGCAGGCGCCGCAGGGCGATTTCCGCTCCAACCTGCATCGCGGCGGCAGTGCCAGCGCGGTGCAGGCGACCGAGGCCGAGCAGGCCATGGCGGTGCGGGCGGCGCAGGTGGTCGGGCTGGGCATCGCCGGCGTCGACCTGATCCGCTCGCGGCGCGGCCCGCTGGCGCTGGAAGTCAACGCTTCGCCGGGCCTGGAAGGGGTCGAGCAGGCCACGGGCGTGGACATCGCCGGCTGCATCATCGACCACGTCGCCATGGCCGCCGCCGCCCGTTCGGGGCCCGGGCAGCGGAAACCATTGATCCGGCGAAAATTAACGAAAACATAACATCAGGTTTAACGACCGTCTAACCCCCCCGGTCGTACCTTTTCCCGACCGGAATTCTGCGCTCTCTCCAGGCATCCCATCAGGTCAGTCGGCAGATTACGGCAATCGGGGCAACACCTTTTCGGCCCAGGCGCCTGTCGCTTGGGTCTTTTGTTATGTGCGAAACTGCGGGCAGCGTATTTGTGATGTCGGACCCCAAGCAGGCGGCCGCGGCCGCGATCACAGAGGAGCCTGGAAATGACAAAGCAACTGATGGCAACGCTACTGGTACTGATGGCGGCGGGTGCGGCGTCGGCCCAGGTCCGCGACATCCCGGTCGACCGCAATGCCGGCGCCTTCGCCCAGCAAAAGCAACTCATCCTTGCCCGGCTCGACGATGGCGAAAGCTACCGCGGGATCAGCCAGGACGACAAGGACAGGGTGCGGGCGGCGCTCGCGCGGATCGACGGCACGCTCAAGCGTGCGGGTGGCGCGGAACACCTCAACAAGCGGCAGCGTGTTGCGGTGTTCAACGACCAGGAAGTCATCAACAACATCCTGACCCAGGCTGGCGACGACAACCAGGTGGTCTGCCGGAATGAAACCGGGACTGGCACGCACGTCCGCACGGTGCAGTGCAAGACGGTCGCCGAGCGCCGCGAGGAGACCGAGTATGCGCAGGACATGCTGCGCCGCATGCCCACGGCAGGAAACAACCACTAGGCCGGGCATGGGCGCACCGTGATGAGGCAAGGCCCTGCACCGTCGCCGATGCAGGGCCTGCACCGGACCGTGCTCGAGCTGCACTGCCATTGCCGGATCCGCCGGCCCGCATCCCATCCGGTTGGCCGGTGATCGCGGTAGTCGGGGCAAGCCCTTTCGCTCCGGGCGGGGTTGTCGCCTGGCCCCTTTGATTGTGCGAGACTCCGGCTGTTGTCGGTGATTATTGGCGCGGCATGGCATTGCCGCATGGACTAGGGAGACGATACGTGTACAAAGGCATATTGCTTGCATTCGTGGTGTTGTTCGCCGGCGTGGCTTCGGCGCAGGATCGAGATGCGCGGGTGGACGTCAATGGCGGATTCGCCGCGCAGCAGCAGAAGATCATGGCCGCGCTGGATGACGGCAAGAGCTACAGCGAGATCGGCAAGGCCGAGCGCGAGAAGGTGGTCGCCGCGCTGGCCCGCATCGGTACGGCATTGCAGCATGCCGGAAGCGTCGAGAATCTCAGCAAGGAGCAGAAGGTCGCGGTCTTCAACGACCAGGAATTGGCCAATGCGATCCTGACCAGGGCCGGCGAGGACAGTCGCCTGATCTGCAAGCGCACGATGGCAACGGGCACGCATCGTACAACCACGCAGTGCATGACGGTTGCCGAAAGCAACCGGCTGCGCGAGCGATCGCAGGAAGAGTTCCGGCATCTTCCGAGAGAAGTACTCCGAGCCGGCAACTAGTCCATGCGCATACTCGTCATCGAAGACAACCAGGACATCGCCGCCAACCTGGGCGACTACCTGGAGGACCGCGGCCATACGGTCGATTTCGCCGCCGACGGCGTGACCGGCCTGCACCTGGCCGTGGTCCACGACTTCGATGCCGTGGTGCTGGACCTCAACCTGCCCGGCATGGACGGGCTCGAGGTCTGCCGCAAGCTGCGCAACGAGGCGCGCAAGCAGACGCCGGTGCTGATGCTGACCGCGCGCGACAGCCTCGACAACAAGCTGGCCGGCTTCGACTCGGGCGCCGATGACTACCTGGTCAAGCCGTTCGCGCTGCAGGAAGTCGAGGTGCGCCTGAATGCGCTGGCGCGCCGCGGCAAGGGCGTGCAGACGCGCGTGCTTGAGGTCGCCGACCTCGAATACAACCTCGACACCCTCGAGGTGAGGCGTGGCGGCAAGCTGCTGCAGCTCAACCCGACCGCGCTGAAGATCCTGCAGGCGCTGATGGAGGCTTCGCCCGCGGTGGTCACGCGCCAGGAACTCGAGACCCGGGTCTGGGGCGAGGAGCTGCCGGACTCGGATTCGCTGCGGGTACATATCCACGGCCTGCGGGCGATGGTGGACAAGCCGTTCCCGACCCTGCTGATCCAGACCCGCCATGGCATCGGATACCGCATCGCCGCACCCGATGCATCCGCCTGAGGGCGGTACCCGCCGCAAGCATCGCTACCGGCGGCGGCTGCGCAGCCGCATCATCCTGTCGTTCCTGCTGCTCGGTTTCGGGCTGACCCTGCTGCTGGCGGTCACCACCTTCAAGGCGCGCAATCGCGTCGAAGACTCGCTGGTCCAGGACGTGATGAACAGGAACATCGACGAGTTCGCACGCCGTTATTACGCCGATCCCGGGAAGAATCCATCGATTCCCTTCCAGCAGATCCGCGCCTTTGCCTTTTCCGCGGACAAGTTCGAACGGGTGCGGCGCGAACGCCCTGAGTGGGCGAGCCTGAACGACGGCATCTACGGTTTCAAGGGGGTCGAGGAGGACGGTACGCCCTTCACCTACAAGCTCGCGGTGCGCAAGACGCCGGACACCTGGTTTTTCCTGGCCTACGACATGAGCCAGTCCCAGCGCGGCGAGCGCCAGTTCAACAACGTGCTGTATGGGGTGGTGGTCATCTTCACGTTGTTGTCGCTGCTGGTCGGCTGGTGGGCGGCATCCCGGGTGATGAGCCCGGTATCGGAGCTGGCGCAGCGCCTGCGCGCCTCCGGCGACAGTACCGAGCCCGGGGCGCTGGCGCCGCACTTCCCGGACGACGAGGTCGGGCAGCTGGCGCATGCGCTCGACGATTACGCCGCGCGCCTGACCGACGTGGTGCAGCGCGACCGCGAGTTCAACGCCGATGTCAGCCACGAACTGCGCACGCCGCTTGCGGTGGTCAAGGGTGCGGTGGAGCTGTTGCTGTCGAAGCCCGGCCTGGACGACAAGACCCGGGCGCGGCTGCTGCGTATCCAGCGTGCGGAGCAGCAGTGCACCGACCTGATCAGCGCCCTGCTGCTGCTGTCGCGTAACGAACGCGGGCATGGCGCAACCGATGTCGCCAGGATCGCCGAACAACTGCTCGACGCGTACCGTACCCAGCTGGGCGGCAAGCCGTTGGCGCTGCGCCTGGAAGGCGAACCCGGGCTGGTGGTCGACGCGCCGGAATCGGCGATCAACGTCGCCCTGGGCAACCTGATCGGCAACGCGGTCAAGTACACCCAGCAGGGCGAGGTGGTCGTGCGCCTGGGCGACGGCGCGGTGGAGGTGGTCGACTCGGGTCCCGGACTGAGCGCCGAGGATGCCGCACGCCTGTTCGAGCGCGGCTACCGCGGCACCCACGCCGAACATTCGCAGGGGGGCGGCATCGGCCTGTCGATCGTGCGCCGGCTGTGCGTGCTCTACGGCTGGCAGGTGCGGGTGGCGCCCGGCGCGGAGCAGGGCGTGGTGGCGACGCTGACGTTCGGGCCCGACGAAACGACCGGCGTGTCGTAGGAGCGGCTTATAGCCGCGAGCTCTTGATCGTCGGCAGCGTCGGCCATCCATCGAAAAGCTCGAGGCTATAAGCCGCTCCTGCGAAAAGGCGCTGTAAAGCGAAATCAGGCCTGCAGCGGTTCCAGCCAGCCGTAGGTGTCCGGCGTGCTGCCGTCAAACAGGCCGAAGAACAGGCCCTGGATGCGCCGGGTGAGCGGCCCGGCTTCGCCCGTGCCGACCTGGCGACCGTCGACCGAGCGGATCGGCGTGATTTCAGCGGCGGTCCCGCACATGAACAGTTCGTCGCACAGGTACAGGTATTCGCGCGGCATGTCGCGCTCGACCACCGCGATCCCGGCATCGCGCGCCAGGCGCATGATCGAGTCGCGGGTGATGCCGGTGAGCAGGGCCGCGCTGGCCGGCGTGGTGTGCAATGCGCCGTCGAACACCAGGAAGATGTTCTCGCCCGCGCCTTCGCTCAGCAGGCCGGTCGAGGCCAGCGCGATGCCTTCGCCGAATCCGAGGCGCCGCGCCTCGCGCGCGATCAATTGCCCCGACAGGTAGTTGCCGCCGGCCTTGGCGCCGGCAGGAATGGTATTGGGTGCGAAGCGCTGCCAGCTCGACACGCAGGCATCGATGCCGCGCTCAAGCACGCCTTCGCCCAGGTAGGCGCCCATCTGCCAGGCGGCGACGGCGACGTCGATCGGGGTCTCGGCCGAGAGGCCGAAGCCGCCGAGGCCGCGATACGCGACCGGTCGCAGGTAGGCCTTGCCAAGTCCATTCCTGAGCATGACTTCCCGGCAGGCGGCGTTGACCTGGTCCACCGAATACGGGATCGCCATGTCGTAGATCTTCGCCGAGGCGAACAGGCGCCGGTTGTGGTCGCTGAGGCGGAAGATCGCGGGCCCGCGGGCGGTCTCGTAGCTGCGGATGCCCTCGAACACCGAGGATCCGTAGTGCAGCGCATGCGACATGACGTGCGTGGTCGCCTCGGCCCAGGGCTTGATGGCGCCGTTATGCCAGATCCATTCGGGGTAGTGCATGCCGGGTGCCTGCGCGAGGGAGGTCGTCATTTTGCCCGATTCGCGCGGGCACGGTCAGGGCAGATGCCACCCGCAGGCGCTACAGCGTGATCCACCAGCAGCCCATGCGCCGGCGCAGTCCGAATACCGTGCGCACGGGCGTGGTGCCGTTGGCCAGGGTCTGGTCGACGCGCATCGCGACCGGCGTCCGGTTCTCGGGGGCCTGCGGAGGCTGCATCGCGGCGGCTTCGCCATCGGCGCCCGCACCGCCATCGATGGCGATGGCGGGAGCGGGAGTGGGCAGGATCGGGCTGACGTCCACCAGCGGGCGGCTGGCGATCACCGCGAGCCGCCCTAGCAGCGCATAGCCGCTGCGGCTCGACATTCCGGTCCAGTCGTAGACACCGGCCAGCCGGTTGACATCGCGATTGTCGATCGCGGCGGTCAGTTCGAAAACCAGGTCCGGCAAGCTGCGCGAACACCCGGGCGCGCGCGCTTGATTGCCGGAGGCGGCGGCGTCCGCGCGCGGCAGCCGTTCGACGGCGCCGATGTCCGCGCAGGCGCGGTCGGTGTAGATCAGCCTGCCATCGGCACCGGCGCAACGGCGGATCTCCGCCTGCGCGCACGGTGGCAGCAGGGCGATGAACGCCAGCAGGGACAAGCACAGGGCGAAACGGCGGTGCACCCGCGCAGCCTAGCGAGGTGCGGCCGCGGCGTGAAGCATGCCGTAGCTCAAGTTAGCCGCGACAGCACCGCCTGCGTCGGCCTGGCTAGGTTGAGGGTGTAGAAATGCAGTCCCGGGGCGCCGCCATCGGCCAGGCGCTGGCACAGCCGGGCCACGATGTCGGCGCCCAGCTCGCGGATCGCCGCGACGTCGTCGCCGTGCGCCTGCATGTGCTTGGCGATCCAGCGCGGGATCTCGGCGCCGCAGGTTTCGGAAAAGCGCCTGAGCTGGCTGAAGTTGGAGATCGGCATGATGCCCGGCACCACCGGGATCTCCACGCCCAGCCTGCGCACCGCATCGACGAAATGGAAATAGGCGTCGGCGTTGTAGAAGTACTGGGTGATCGCGCCGTTGGCGCCGGCATCGACCTTGGCCTTGAAGTGGCGCAGGTCCGCCAGCGCGTCCGGCGCCTGCGGATGCATTTCCGGATAGCAGCCGACCTCGATGTGGAAATGGTCGCCATGGCGCTCGCGGATGAAGGCGATCAGGTCGGCGGCGTAGCGCAGGTCGCCCGGATGGCCCATGCCCGAGGGCAGGTCGCCGCGCAGGGCGACGAGGCGGGTGCAACCCAGGTCGCGGTATTCCTCGAGCAGGGCGGCGATCTCGGCACGGGTGCCGCCCACGCACGACAGGTGCGGCGCGGCTTCCAAGCCGTGCGTGTCGAGCAGGCGGCGGATGGTCTCGGCGGTATAGCTCAGGGTGGATCCACCGGCGCCGAAGGTGCACGAGACGTATTCCGGCGCGTGGGCCGCGAGCTTCCTGGCGGTGCGGTCCAGCTGCTCGCGCTGCTGGTCGGACTTGGGCGGATAGAACTCGAAGGAGATCGGGGGCAGGGCCATCGGCGTTCTAATATCTTTCCATCAAGATGAAGCGAATGATCGCGGATGGTACGCGCCAGCGCAAGCGCCCCGGCCCCAGCCGCGTGCAGCTTGCACCCCGTCGTGCCGCCAGGCTCGCAGGCATCCGGCGATGCTCCGAGGAGGCCAGGATGGACAACGACGGCGCCACCCGCCGCCGCCACGCTGCCGACGACAGCCGCCTCAAGCGTGACGCGGGATCATCGGCCTGCTCGACGAGTACCGGAACATGGGCAGGCACGCCGGCAATACCGGCGCGCTCGGCTTCGGCCGGGCGATCCCGGTAATCGCGGCGTTCGTCCTGCGCCCGCCGACGGGCGAGGTCGAGGTCGAGGAGCATCTGCGCAGCGACGATCGGGGCCCTGGGAAGGCGAGGACCGGCGCCTCCGGCGGCGTGCGCCGACTCGACACGGTGACCTCTGCGGAAACGGGCGTTTAACCCCATGCCCCGGCTTCCTGACGAACCGAAAAACGGCAGGAACCGGGTGACGACCCGCTTCTTTACCGCGCGCATGCATGCGCGGTGCAAGAATGCGTTTTTGGCAACCGGAGCCGCCGCATGAGCCGGCGCATCGACTACCGCAAGGCCACCCCCGCCGCCTTCAAGGCGATGATGGGGCTGGAAACCTACGTGCGCGGTTCGGGGCTGGACCCGAAGCTGCTGGAGCTGGTGAAGATCCGCGTCTCGCAGATCAACGGCTGCGCGCACTGCCTGGACATGCACGCACGCGACGCACGGCGCGGCGGCGAAAGCGAACAGCGTCTCGACGTATTGGCGGCCTGGCGCGAAGCCGGCGACCTGTACAGCGCGCCGGAGCGCGCCGCGCTGGCGCTGGCCGAAGCCGTCACCCAGCTGTCGACCCACGACGTCGACGACGCGCTCTATGCGCAGGTGCGCGAGCACTTCGACGAACAGGCCTGCGTCGACCTGCTGCTGGCGATCATCGCCATCAACGGCTGGAACCGGCTGGCCGTGCCGCTGCGCGCGCCGGTGGGCGATCGATAGGTGATTGAAGCCCTTCTCCCGCGTGCGGGAGAAGGTGGCGCGAAGCGCCGGATGAGGGTGTCGCCGGAGCCAGTGTTGTTTCTGGTCCGGTGCACTGCATTTCGCGCCCTCACCCTGCGCGCCCCCCTCCCGCACGCGGGAGAGGGGTCGAAGCCGCGATCAGTAGCGGTAGTGCTCCGGCTTGTACGGACCCTCGACCGGCACGCCAAGGTAATCGGCCTGGTCCTTGCTGAGCGTGGTCAGCTTCACCCCGATCTTCTCCAGGTGCAGGCGCGCGACTTCCTCGTCGAGCTTCTTGGGCAGCAGGTAGACCTGCTTGCCGTAGGTGTCCTTGTTCGCCCACAGGTCGATCTGCGCCAGGGTCTGGTTGGCGAAGGAGTTGGACATGACGAAGCTGGGATGGCCGGTGGCGCAGCCCAGGTTCACCAGCCGGCCTTCGGCCAGCAGGAAGATCGCGTTGCCGTTGCCGAACACGAACTTGTCCACCTGCGGCTTGATGTTGATCTTCTCCACGCCCGGTAGCGCGTACAGCGCATCGACCTGGATCTCGTTGTCGAAGTGGCCGATGTTGCAGACGATCGCCTGGTCCTTCATCGCCTGCATGTGCTCGACGGTGATGATGTCCTTGTTGCCGGTGGTGGTGACGTAGATGTCGCCGCGACCGAGGGTAGACTCGACGGTGTTGACCTCGAAGCCCTCCATCGCCGCCTGCAGCGCGCAGATCGGATCGATCTCGGTGACCACCACGCGCGCACCGTAGGCCCGCAGCGAATGCGCGCAGCCCTTGCCGACGTCGCCGTAGCCGCAGACGACGGCCAGCTTGCCGGCCAGCATCACGTCCATCGCGCGCTTGAGGCCGTCGGCCAGCGACTCGCGGCAGCCGTAGAGGTTGTCGAACTTGCTCTTGGTGACCGAGTCGTTGACGTTGATCGCCGGCACCAGCAACTTGCCCTGTTCGGCCAGCTGGTAGAGGCGGTGCACGCCGGTGGTGGTTTCCTCGGACACGCCGCGCCAGCCTTCGACCACGGCGTGCCAGAACTTCGGGCGTTCGGTCGCGACGCGCTTGAGCAGGTTCTTGATCACCTGTTCCTCGTGCGAGGCGGCCTTCTCGTCGACCCACTTGCTGCCGTTCTCGAGCTCATAGCCCTTGTGGATCAGCAGGGTGACGTCGCCGCCGTCGTCGACGACGAGCTGCGGGCCGAGGAAGCCGCCCTTGCCATCGGGGAAGCTGAGCGCATCGAGCGTGCAGTCCCAGTATTCCTCCAGCGTCTCGCCCTTCCAGGCGAACACCGGGGTGCCGGTCGCGGCGATCGCGGCGGCGGCGTGGTCCTGGGTGGAGAAGATGTTGCACGAGGCCCAGCGCACGTCGGCGCCGATGTCCTTCAGGGTTTCGATCAGCACCGCGGTCTGGATGGTCATGTGCAGCGAACCGGTCACGCGCACGTTCTTCAACGGTGCGGCGGCGGCGTGCTTGCGGCGGATCGACATCAGGCCGGGCATCTCGTGCTCGGCGATGTCGATTTCCTTGCGGCCCCAGTCGGCCAGCGAGATGTCCGCGATCTTGTAGTCGCCCTCGGTCGGGAGCGCCTTGCGTGCAACGGGTTGGGCTACGGCGTTCATGTCGGTCTCCGGGATCAGTGCGAATCGGGTTCGCATTCAAACCGGGCGCGGTTGGAGGGATGCGTCGCCGAGCCTGGCCGTTCCCATCCCGTATCGAAGCGGTCGGGGCAGCGCGGAAGCCTCCGCGGTGACGGTCGCAGCGCCCCTCGGCGAGGCGAACGATCATTATATCGCTATCTCGCGATGAAGGGATGGCCGGTTGTTCAGCCCGGCGCCGGGTTCAGTCCGGCCCGTCGGCCATCCAGTCCGGGCCGCGCAGCGAGGCGATGCCCTCGCGCAGGGTGTGGTTCCACTCCTCGTGCAGCTGCTGCAGGTAGGCGTCGCCGGCCTCCAGGTGCAGCCGCGCGCCCGGGCGCAGCATGTCCTTGCGGTACAGCAGGAAATCCAGCGGCGGCCCGACCGACAGGTTGGAGTGCATGGTGGTGTCGAACGACACCAGCACCGCCTTGCACGCCTCGCTCATCGAGGTCTTGCGGGTGACGACGCGGTCCAGGATCGGCTTGCCGAACTTGAGTTCGCCGGTCTGGAAATAAGGCGACTCGGTCGAGGCCTCGATGTAGTTGCCTTCCGAATACACCAGGAACAGGCGCGGCGGTTCGCCCGAGATCTGGCCGCCGATGATGAAGGTGGCGGTGGGGTCGAGGTAGCTGCTGCGCAGGTAGGCGTCGTCGCGCGCACGCACTTCGCGCATCGCGTCGCCGACATGCTGGGCCACTTCGAACATCGCCCTGGCGTTGAAGATGCCCGGTCGCTGCGGGTCGTGTTTTGCCCGGTGCTCGAGCAGGTTGAGCGCGTTCTGGGTGGTCGACAGGTTGCCGGCCGACAGGGTCACGATCACGCGCTCGCCGTCGACCGTGAACACGCGCATCTTGCCCGCGCCGCGTACATCGTCGACGCCGGCATTGGTGCGCGAATCGGAGGCGAAGATCATGCCTTCGTCGAGGTTCAGGCCAACGCAATAAGTCATGTGCGAACTACCGGGGAGTCGGGAGCGGATGGCGAGGCACAGTCTGCGCCGTAACCTGCCAGGCGGGAAGGTGGACGGCCGCTAGCGCGAGGTCTGCGACTGCATCTGCACCGGCGGCATGTCCGCGGCGGACATGAACTGGCGGTGGATTTCGTTGCCCAGCCTGACCAGGCGCGCCATCGCATCGGCCAGCCACGGCTCCAGGCCGGCGGCGATGATCTCGTCGATGCGCGCGTACTGCGACTGCGCCGACAGCGCGCCGGCCTGGCGCACGACCTCCAGCGACTCGCTGCCGGCCAGGGTGCGCAGCACGTGGTACAGGGTGCTGGCGCAGGTCTGCAGCGAGCGCGGGTTGTCGGCCTGCAGCAGCATCAGTTCGGCGATGGTGCCGGGGTTGACCGAGTCGCGGTACAGCTGGCGGTAGGTCTCGAACGCCGACAGCGATTGCAGTAGCGCGCTCCACTGGAAGTACTGCACGGCATCGTGTGATTCGTGGGTCTCGGGCACGTCGCCGCCGACCACGTCGAGCAGGCGGATGGCCCATTCGGCGCGCTCGATGAACACGCCCAGGCGCAGGAAGTGATAGCTCTCGCCGCGTCCGAGGGTGCCGATGGTGACGCCGCGGAACGAGGCCGAACGGCTCTTCACCCATTCCAGGATGCCGCTGGTACCTTCCCGGCGCACGCGCTCGGCGTCGATGTCGCGGATCTCAAGCCAGGATGTGTTGAGGTCCTCGTACATTTCGGAGGTGATCGCAACGCGCTGCGCGCGGGCGTTCTCGCGCGCGGAATGGAAGCAGTTGAAGATCGAGGCGGGATTTTCGGGCGACAGGAGCAGGTGCCGGGTGACGGTTTCAGCGTCGATGGTGCCGTGGTCGCGGTTGAAATCCTCCGCCGAGCCGATCGCATCCAGCGCGCGCCGCCACGGCGCGAACTCGGCCTTGCCGCGGTCCAGGCGTTCGGGGAGCATGGCGATGCGCTGGGTCACGTCGAGCAGGCGCGCGGTGTTCTCGGCGCGCTCGACGTGGCGCGACACCCAGTACAGGTCATTGGCGGTCCGGCACAGCATCAGCCGTCTCCCTCCAGCACCCAGGTGTCCTTGGTGCCGCCGCCCTGCGACGAGTTCACCACCAGCGAGCCTTCGCGCAGCGCGACCCTGGTCAGGCCGCCCGGCATCACGTGGATGCGTTTGCCGCTGAGGATGTAGGGGCGCAGGTCGATGTGGCGCGGCGCCAGTCCGCTCTCGACGAAGGTCGGGCAGGTCGACAGCGACAGCGTCGGCTGCGCGATGTATTTTTCCGGCGCGGTGAGGATGCGCTGGCGGAAGTCCTCGATCTCGGCCTTGGTCGAGGCCGGCCCGACCAGCATGCCGTAGCCGCCGGCGCCGTGGACTTCCTTGACCACCAGTTCCGGCAGGTGCTCGAGCGTGTAGCGCAGGTCGTCCGGGTTGCGCAGCTGGTAGGTCGGCACGTTGTGCAGGATCGGCTCCTCGCTCATGTAGAAGCGGATCATCTCCGGCACGTACGGGTACACCGACTTGTCGTCGCCGACGCCGGTGCCCGGCGCGTTGGCGATGGTGAAGTTGCCGGCGCGGTAGGCGCCGAACATGCCGGGCACGCCGAGCATCGACTCGGGGCGGAACACGGTCGGGTCGAGGTAGTCGTCGTCGATCCGGCGGTAGACCACGTGCACGCGCTGCGGTCCGCGCGTGGTGCGCATGTAGACCATCTCGTCGCGCACGAACAGGTCCGCGCCCTCGACCAGCTCCACGCCCATCTGCTGGGCGAGGAAGGCGTGCTCGAAGTAGGCCGAGTTGGCGGCGCCTGGCGTGAGCACCGCAGCGATCGGGTTCTCGACGTTGGGCGGCGCGGCCTCGCGCAGGATCTCCAGCAGCTTGTCGGGATAGCGCTCGACCGGTGCGATCTGCATGCGCGCGAATAGGTCCGGGATCAGGCGCGCCATCATGCGCCGGTTCTCGAGCATGTAGGACACGCCGGACGGCACCCGCAGGTTGTCCTCGAGTACGTAGTACTCGCCGTCGCCGGCGCGCACCAGGTCGATGCCGGAGATGTGCGAATAGATGTCGCCGGGCACCTTCAGCCCCTGCATCTCGGGGCGGTACTGGGCGTTGCCGAGCACCAGGTCGGTGGGGATGCGGCCGGCGGCGAGGATGCGCTGCTCGCCGTAGACGTCGCCGAGGAACAGGTTGAGCGCATGCACGCGCTGGCGCAGGCCGGCTTCGAGCATTCGCCATTCGCTGGCGGGCACGATGCGCGGTGCGATGTCGAACGGGATCAGGCGCTCGTTGCCCGATTCCTCGCCGTAGACCGAGAAGGTGATGCCGACGCGGTGGAAGGAGATTTCCGCCTCGCGCCGCTTGTGGTCGAGCATCGGCTGCGGCGTGCGCTTGACCCATTCGTCGAACGCGCGGTAGTGCGCGCGCACGCTACCGTCGGCAGCGTGCATCTCGTCGAATTTCCCCGTGCCTTCGAGGCCACCGTCGGCTGAAACCATGCATCCAGCCTACGGCATGGCGCGTTATCAGAGGGTTACAGCGGTTGGCGCCGCATGTCCGGGCAGTGCCCGCGCAGACGCAAAACGCCGGGGGAACCCGGCGTTTCTGCAGTCCGTGCGATTGGAACGAGTTACTTGATGCTGGCGGCCTTGCGCAGCTCCTCGGCGCGGTCGGTCTTCTCCCAGGAGAACGCGGTGGCCGCGTGCTGCTTGCCGGCGCCGTCGGTGTAGGAAACCTGCTTCGGCTTGCGGCCGAAGTGGCCGTAGGCGGCGGTGGACTGGTAGATCGGGTGGATCAGGTCGAGCATCCTGACGATGCCGTACGGGCGCAGGTCGAAGTGCTTGCGGATCAGCTTTTCGATCCGGTCGTCGCTGATGCGGCCGGTGCCGAAGGTGGTGACCGAGATCGAGGTCGGCTCGGCCACGCCGATGGCGTAGCTCAGCTGCACTTCGCACTTGTCGGCCAGGCCCGCGGCGACCACGTTCTTGGCGACGTAGCGTGCGGCGTAGGCGGCCGAGCGATCGACCTTGGACGGATCCTTGCCCGAGAACGCGCCGCCGCCGTGGCGGGCCATGCCGCCGTAGGTATCGACGATGATCTTGCGCCCGGTCAGGCCGCAGTCGCCGACCGGACCGCCGATCACGAAGATGCCGGTCGGGTTGATGTGGACCTTGTTCTTCGGCAGCGTGTCCAGCCACTTCTTCGGCAGCACCGGCTTGAGCACGTGCTCGCGCACCGCCTCGACCAGGTCCTTCTGCCTGATGCCCGGGTCGTGCTGGGTGGACAGCACCACCGCGTCGAGGCCGACGATCTTGTTGGCGTTGTCGTAGCGCAGGGTGACCTGGCTCTTGGCGTCCGGTCGCAGCCACTCGAGCTTGCCGTTCTTGCGCACTTTCGCCTGCTGTTCGACCAGGCGGTGCGAGTAGTAGATCGGCGCCGGCATGAACTCGGGCGCCTCGTTGCAGGCATAGCCGAACATCAGGCCCTGGTCGCCCGCGCCCTGTTCCTCCGGCTTCTTCTGCTTCTTCGCGGTGCCGTCGACGCCGGCCGCGATGTCGGCCGACTGCTTGCCGATCAGGTTGAGCACGCCGCAGGTGGCGCCGTCGAAGCCGACGTCCGAGTTGATGTAGCCGATGTCGACGATGACCTTGCGCGCCAGCGCCTCGATGTCCACCCAGGCGCTGGTGCTGATCTCGCCGGCGACGATCGCCACGCCGGTCTTGACCATGGTCTCGCAGGCCACGCGCGCGCGCTTGTCCTGGACCAGGATGGCGTCCAGCACCGCATCGGAAATCTGGTCGGCGACCTTGTCCGGGTGGCCCTCGGAGACCGATTCGGAGGTGAAGAGGTAGCTGGACATCGACTATATCCCTGTATTCGGATGGAAAGATGGGTGCGGATGATACACCCCGGGGGGGGCCAGGTGCATTGTGCCGGCGCCGGGATTGCGCCGGGGTTAAGCCATCCGGCTCGGCGGCAGGACGCTCCGGCAAGGCCAAGACCCGCCAGCCGGGTCAGTCGGAGAAGAAATACCGGGTAACGTGGAAGAAGATCGGCGCGGCGAAGCTGACCGAGTCCATGCGGTCCATCATGCCGCCGTGGCCTTCGATCATGCGGCCCCAATCCTTGGCGCCGAGGCTGCGCTTGACCGCCGACAGCGCCAGCCCGCCGAACACGCCGGCGATCACGATCAGCGCCGACATCAGCGCCGACTGCCAGGGCGAGAACGGGGTGATCCACCACAGCGCGGTGCCGATCGCCACCGCAGCCAGGCCGCCGCCCACCAGGCCTTCGACGGTCTTCGACGGGCTCACCGTCGGCGCCAGCTTGCGTCTGCCGAACAGCTTGCCGAACACGTACTGCATCACGTCGCTGATCTGCACCACCAGCATCAGGTACAACAGCAGCAGTGGCCCCTGGTTTTCGTAGCCGCGCAGGTCGAGCATCAGCAGCGCCGGGGCGTGGCTGATGCAATAGATCGCGATCATCACGCCCCACTGGATCTTGGTGGTGCGTTCGAGGAAGTGTTCGGTGTCGCCGCCGAATACCGCCAGCGCCGGCAGGGCGAGGAAGGCGTAAACGGGCAGGAAGATCGCGAACAGGCCGTACCACTGGTCGTAGATCAGCCAGTACTGCACCGGAATCAGTACGTAGAACGCCACCACCAGCGGCAGGTGGTCGCCGGGGCGCGTGGGCGTCAGGGTGATGAATTCGCGCAGCGCGAGCAGCGAGATCAGCGCGAACACCACCACGTTGGCGACCGGTCCCAGCAGGAAGCACACGCCCAGCACCGCCACCATCACCCACCACGCGCGCACCCGGGCGTTGAGGTTGCGCACGACGTCCGTCGCGCCCTTGCGCCGCTGCAGCCACCAGCCGACCAGGGAGGCCAGCGCCAGCAGCGCGACGATGCCGGCGAAGACGTACATCAGTTTCTGCGATGCGTTCATGGGCGTTCTTCCCCGAGCCTGTAGGAGCGCACCGGGGCGCGACAGGCTCTACCGGTAAAGCCGGTCGCGCCCCGGTGCGCTCCTACAAGGGGTTGCGGAGACTGCCGGAGTTGCCTCATGCCAGCGCTACCACGGCTTCCCGCGCGCGCTCGAGGAACGCATCGCGCGGCTCGCCCGCGATGCGCGCCAGCGGCGCGCCGAAGCGCACCGTGCAATACAGCGGCAGCGGCACCAGCGCGCCCTTGGGCATGCTGCGGTGCAGGGTGTCGAGATAGACCGGCACCAGGTTCAATTCCGGAAAAGCTTCGGCGAGGCGAAACAGCCCGCCGCGGAACGGCTGCGGCAGGCGCTCGGCGGTGCGCGTGCCCTCGGGGAACAGGATCAGCGAATCGCCGCGTCGCAGCGCTTCGATCACCGGCACGAGCGGATCGCCGTCGCGCGCTTCGCGCCGGCGCTCGATCAGCACCGCATGCAGCACCTTGCCGGCGATATAGCCGCGCAGCCCGGGCTTGTCCCAGTAGTCGCGCGCCGCGACCGGTCGCGTGCGCGCGCGCAGCGACGGCGCCAGCGCCGACCAGATCGCCAGCGTGTCCAGGTGGCTGCTGTGGTTGGCGAAATACAGGCACTGCCCGCCCGGCGGCTCGGCGCGCCAGTCCGCGCGCACGCCGACCAGCAGCCTGGTGATCCCGACGAGAAGCGCGGCAGCGTGGCGCTCGATCATGCGCGCCTGTGCAGCTGGCGGGCGATCGCGCGCAGGCGCGTGGCGCAAGTCAGCGCAGATCCCGCGGCAATGGTCGCGACGGCCACGGCCAGCGCGTGGTGCGTGCCGGCAAACCATGCTTCAAGCGGCGCGATCACGCAGGCCGCCACCATCAGCCACATCCGGTGCGGCTTGGCCATCGGCCCGCGGAAGTCCTGCGCCAGCCCGAGCGTGCCGCCGAGCGTGCGGATGTAGGCGGTCAGCGCCGCCAGCAGCGCCGCCAGCCAGCCGAGCCAGCCGACTCCGGCCGCGTAGCCGAGCGCGACCAGGAACAGGCTGTCGGCGATCCGGTCGGGCACCTCGTTGTACAGCGCCCCGGTCGGCGTCTGCCGTCCGCCTTCCACCGCCACCATGCCGTCGAACAGGTTGCACAGCAGCCGCAGCACGATTGCCAGCGCGCACAGCCACGGCCCCCACGGCCACGCCACCCACAGCAGCGCATACGCGCCGAGCGCCGCGAAGGCGATGCTGACCAGCGAGATCGTGTTCGGCGAAAATCCCGCGCGCGTCAGCCATGCCGCGCAGCCGCGGATAACCGCATTGCCACGCGCCGGGATCGGGCGCCGGTTGGGCGCACCGTCCGGGCCGGAAGGCGGCATGTTCTCGTCCAATCGATGTCCCCTGCCTGTCCCCGCTGCCTTGATAGCCGCGACCTGTCGTTGCGTCAAGCACTGCCTCCCTGGACCCGGCGTGGGGAAGCGGTGTTGGAAGTGCTTGTCGGGCTTCAGGCCGCGATCGGCAATTCCGGCGTGATGCCTGCGACCAGCGCGTCGAAGTAGCTGCGGGTCAGTTCGATTTGCTCGTGCGCGGTTTCGGCGCGATTCACCACGGCGCGGAACGCGAGGTTCTCTGGACGATCTTTTGCGTACCAGCCCAGGTGCTTGCGGGCGATGCGCACGCCGGACTGCTCGCCGTAGAAGGCGTGCAGGTCGTGCAGGTGGCCTAGAAGCACATCGCGGACTTCTTCCAGGGAAGGTTCCGGCAGCAGGTCGCCGGTGGCCAGGTAGTGCGCGATCTCGCGGAAGATCCACGGCCGTCCCTGCGCGGCGCGGCCGACCATCACCGCGTCGCATCCGGTGTATTGCAGGACATGGGCGGCGCGCCGAGGCGAGTCGATGTCGCCGTTGGCGATCACCGGGATCGAGGAAGCGGCCTTGACCGCGGCGATGGTGTCGTACTCGGCGAAACCGGTGTAGTGCTGGTCGCGGGTGCGGCCGTGCACGGCCAGCGCCTGGATGCCGGCGTCCTGGGCGATGCTGGCGATGGCGAGCGCATTCTTCTGGTCCGCGGCCCAGCCGGTACGGATCTTCAGCGTCACCGGCACCTCGACTGCGCGTACGACCGCATCGAGGATCCGCGCCACCAGCGCCTCGTCGCGCATCAGCGCCGAGCCGGCCCAGGCGCTGCAGACCTTCTTGGCCGGGCAGCCCATGTTGATGTCGATGATCTGCGCGCCGTGGTCGACGTTGTAACGCGCTGCATCGGCCATCGCCTGCGGATCGGTGCCGGCGATCTGCACGCCGACCGGGTCGGGCTCGCCAGCGTGGTCCATGCGCCGCAGCGACTTTTCCGTGTTCCAGAAACGCGGATCGCTGGTGGTCATTTCCGACATCGCAAGGCCGGCGCCCAGGCGCTTGCACAGCTGCCGGAACGGCTTGTCGGTGACCCCGGCCATGGGCGCCAGGATCACCTTCGGTTCGATGCGGTGTGGGCCGATGCGCATGGGGCCGGATTGTAGCGTGCGAGGTCGGCACGGCGCGATTTGTAGGAGCGCACCTGGGCGCGACCAGGCTTTACCGGTAAAGCCTAGTCGCGCCCAGGTGCGCTCCTACAAAGGCAAGCCCGGGTGGGTGCGCCCCCGCAAGGGCAGGGTCAAACGGTCTGGTCGTGCACCGTCGCTTCGGGCGCGTGCGATTTGACCGATTCGATGCCGTTGTCGCGGCCTTTTTCGTCGGCGTACATCTGGCTTTGGCCGATCACCTGGCCGTTGATCGCGATCAGGGTGAAATAGGGCCGGCCGTCGCTGGCGGTCTTGCGCTCGTAGTTGGCCTCGTCCTGGCTGTTGCTGCGCACCGACTCGACCCCGATCTCGCACGAGGCCTTGGCCGTATAGCCCTGGCTGCTGAGGATGACCTGGCCGTTGCCGGCCTTGAGGTTGAACTGGAACTCGTCGTTGCTGCGCTTGCTGATCTCGAACTTGCCTGCCATTGCCCGGCTCCTTGTCTGGCCCTGCGTGGATACCGGGCAATTCTGGCGCGCGGCGGGTTAGCGCATCGTTATCCGCCGAAGCGCGCGGCGATTTCCGGCAGCCGCGGCATCGACGCGGCGGCACCGTCGCGCTCGGTCGACAGCGCCGCGTAGCGCGTGGCGAAACGCAGGTGTTGCGCGAACGGTGCGTCGCACGCGCGCGCCAGCGATGCGGCCAGCGCGCCGTTGAAGGCGTCGCCGGCGCCGGTGGTGTCGACTGCGCGCACCGCTTTGGGTGGAACGCGGTAGCAGGCCAGCTCGTCGCCGCGCAGGTGGCCATCGGCATGCGAGACGAAACAACCGCTGGCGCCGAGCGTGATGACGATGCTGGCGGTTCCGTGGAGCTGCCGGCACAGCGCGTGCAGGTGCGCCGGGTCGAGCGCGGCAACGGCCTGGTCGTCGATGCGCTCCGCCGTGTGCCGCGCGAGCAGCGCCGCGAACTCGGTCTCGTTCGGGGTCAGGATGTCGGCCAGCGCCAGCAGCCCGGCGCTGGTGGTGGCGTTGGCCGGCGCCGGGTTGAGCACGGTGGTTGCACCGTGCGCGCGCGCCGAGCGCAGCGCCGCGTAGATGGCATCGACCGGCGACTCGAGCTGCGCGAGTACCACGTCCGCGGTGGCGAATGCGTCGTCCTGGGCCGCGACATGTCGCGACGACAAGGTCGCATTGGCGCCCGCGCCGATGACGATGCAGTTGCGACCCTGGTCGTCCACGAAGATGCCGGCGGTGCCGGTGGGCGCCTCGCTGCGCGCATCGCGCAGGTCGATGCCGTCGGCGGCGGCGAGTCCGCGCGCAAGCGCAGCGCCGGCATCCTCGCCCAGCGCGCAGACGAAGCTGGTCGTCGCGCCGGCGCGCGCGGCGGCGATCGCCTGGTTGAAGCCCTTGCCGCCGGGGCCGCTGGCGTAGGTGCCGGCCAGGGTCGCGCCGGGCGGCGGCAACGCCTGGCAGCGCCAGACGTGGTCGACGTTGAACGATCCGACGACGACGACTCGCGGGGTTTCGATGCCGATGTTGATCGCTGCCATCTCCCGTGGCTACCGGCCGCCAGCAAGGCATGCCCAGCTTCTCCCCGCGTATTGGCGGGGAGGGTGCCGATCAGGGATTGCTGACATCGGCCCGCCCGTGCGCCGGCGCTGCCTCGCGCACGTGCCGGTGCCGGAACAGCGGCACGAACAGCACCGCCATCGCCAGCGAATACAGCGCGAACGCGGTCCAGATGCCCTTCCAGTCCTTGCAGATGGCGACCATGTCGTTGCAGGTCTGGTCGGTGAAGAAATGGTCGATCGCGAAACCGGCGATCAGGCTGCCCAGCACCGCGCCGACGCCGTTGGTCATCAGCATGAACAGGCCCTGCGCGCTGGCGCGGATCTTGGGATCGCTCTGGCCCTCGACGAACAGCGAGCCGGAGATGTTGAAGAAGTCGAAGGCCATGCCGTAGACGATGCACGACAGCACGATCATCCACAGCCCCGGGCCCGGGTCGCCGTAGGCGAACAGCCCGAAGCGCAGGAACCAGGCCAGCATGCTCATCGTCATCACCGCCTTGATCCCGAAGCGCTTGAGGAAGAACGGGATCGTGAGGATGAACAGCGTTTCGGAGATCTGCGAGATCGAGATGATCATCGCCGGGTAGCGCACCGCGAACAGGTCCTTGTAGGCATCGACCTTGGCGAAATCGTGCAGGAAGGTGTCGCCGTAGGCGTTGGTCAGCTGCAGCGCCGCGCCCAGCAGCATGGCGAACACGAAGAACACCGCCATGTTGCGGTTCTTGAACAGGGTGAACGAGGTCAGGCCGAGGCGGTCGGCCACGGTGCGGCTGTGCGCGGCGTCGAGCTTGGGTTTGCACGGCGGCAGGGTGAAGGCGTACAGCCCCAGCGCCAGCGAGGCGGCGGCGGCGACGTAGAATTGCCCGGCCGAGGTTTCCAGCCCCGACAGGCTGGTGGTCCAGGTCGCGGCGATGAAGCCGACCGTGCCCCACACCCGGATCGGCGGGTAGTCGCGCACCACGTCCAGGTTCTCGTTCTTCAGTGCGTTGTAGGCCACCGTGATCGCAAGCGCGATCGTCGGCATGTAGAACACCATGTTGAGCAGCATCACCCAGAACATGGTGGTCGGGCTGTCCACGCGCGGGATCAGGCACAGCACCACCGCGCCGCAGATGTGCAGCAGGCCGTACAGGCGCTCGGCGTTGATCCACTTGTCGGCGACGATGCCCATCAGCGCCGGCATGAACAGCGAGGCGATGCCCATGGTGGAGAAGATCGCGCCGAAGCCGGTGCCCGACCAGTGGCGGTTCTGGAACCACCAGGCGCCGATCGTCAGCAGCCAGGCCCCCCAGATGAAGAACTGGAGGAAGTTCATCACGACCAGGCGCAGTTTCAGGCTCATGCGCGGCCACCGCTGGAAGGGATTGCAGCCGGGCTGCCGGAAATCGTTCGCCGCGAACCTGCCATGCGTGTCCCCTGTTCCCCGATCGTGCGTGGCCGCAGCCTAGAGCACGCTGGCGGCGGCGGCAACCGTCGCGCGCCTGCGCTCAAGCGTCGCGCGCCACCACGCGGTTGCGGCCTTCGTGCTTGGCGACCTGCAGCCGGCGGTCGGCGTTGCCAAGCAGGGCGGAGACGTCGCTGCCGTCCTGCGGGTAGGCGGCCAGCCCGCCGCTGAAGGTGATGACCTGCGGGTCGCCGCTGCGCTCGGGATGGAACGGATGCTCGCCCATCGCACGCCGCAAGCGGTCCAGCCGTTCCCAGGCGCTGCCGATCGGGCAGTGCATCAGCACCACGAACTCCTGCCCGCCGATGCGCACCAGGCGTTCCTTCTCCTGCAGGGAATCGCTGACCGCGGCGACGAAATGGCGGATCGCGCGGTCGCCGTCGCGGTGCCCGATTTCGTCGTTGATGCGCTTGAAGCGATCGAGGTCGAGCAGGGCCAGGGTCAGCGAACCGCCGCCGTCGCGGATGGTCTCGAACACCCGCGGCATCCCGTGCAGCAGCCACGCCCGGTTCGGCAGTCCGGTCAGGCTGTCGCTGCCGGACATCTCCACCAGGCGCTGCATGCGGTAGACGATGCTGCATGTCAGCAGGCCCATCATCAGGATCAGGACCAGGCGCTCGACCTGGGTGGCGATCGACGCCGTGCCGTAATCGATCGAGACCAGGCCCTCGTGGCCAGGTGCAATGGCGAAGATCGCCGCGACCAGCAGGCTGTATTGCACGATGGCCAGCGCGCTGACGTACAGGGCGAGGCGGCCGTCGTTGCGCAGCGCGGTCATGGCGATGGCGAGCAGGTAGAAGCACCAGACGACGATGCTGTTCACCGCGGATACCGGGTCGCCCAGCGCGAGCAGGACCAGCACGATCGTGGTCACGGTGACGTCGTAGGTGCCGGTGGCATAGGGCAGCCAGCCATAGCGTCGCGGCACGCGCGCCAGCGCCAGCCAGATCTGCGCCATCAGGTTGACGAACACGGCCACGCCCAGCCCGATCACCACCTCGCTGGACTTCGCGCCGCCGGCGGCCACGATCAGGGGCATCGTCAGGATCAGCAGCGACAGCAGCGCGCGCAGGCGCGCGACCAGCAGTTCGCCGCCGGCGCCGAGCGTGAGCATGATCTCGTCGGGCCGCGCCAGCAGTTGCCCCAGGATCTCGTTCAGTTGTTTCAACGATGCGCGCATGCATCCCCCTGGACCGAAGCATACCGTGATGGTGGCTGCCGCCGCCGCTGCATGTCGGTCGCGATCGCCGGCAGGCGCGCCCGGCCCGCGGGTTAGACTCGTTCGGCGCCTGCCGCGGTCCCGCCGCCTGGGTCGCCCCGCCACCCGTCCCGGAGATCCCATGCAATACCGCCGCCTCGGTTCGTCCGGCCTGCAGCTGTCGGCGCTGTCCTTCGGCGCCTGGGCCACCTTCGGCGGCCGTGTCGGGCGCGGCGAGGCGCGCGACCTGGTCGCCGCGGCCTGGGACCACGGCGTCAATTTCTTCGACAATGCCGAGACCTATGCCAACGGCGCGGCGGAACGGGTGATGGGCGACGTGATCGCCGACCTGCGCCTGCCGCGCGACGGCTTCGTGGTGTCGAGCAAGGTGTTCTTCGGCGCCGTCGATTCGCCGCGTCCGACCCAGAAGGGCCTGTCGCGCAAGCATGTCCACGATGCCTGCCATGCCGCGATGCAGCGGCTGCGGGTGGACTATCTCGACCTGTACTACTGCCACCGCCCCGACGACGAGACACCGGTGGCCGAGACCGTGTCGGCGATGGATGCGCTGGTCCGCCAGGGCAAGGTGCTGTACTGGGGCACCTCGGAATGGCCGGCCGGACGCATCCGCGAAGCCCACGCCGTCGCGCGCGCCGGCGGCTGGCAGCCACCCGTCATGGAGCAGCCGCAGTACAACCTGCTGCACCGGGAGCGGGTCGAAGTCGAATACGCCCCGCTGTACGACGAGTTCGGCATGGGCACCACCACCTGGTCGCCGCTGGCTTCGGGCCTGCTGACCGGCAAGTACAACGACGGCGTGCCGGACGATTCGCGCCTGGCGTCGGACGACTATGCGTGGTTGCGGGAAGGCGTGCTGGGCGATGCCGCGTCGCGGCGGCTGACGCGCGCGCGCGCCTTCAGCGCGCTGGCGTCGGGGCTGGGCGTGCCGCCTGCGCCGCTGGCGATCGCCTGGTGCCTGCGCAATCCGCGGGTCTCCAGCGTGATCCTGGGCGCCAGCCGGGTCGCGCAGCTCGAACAGAACCTGCAGGCGCTGTCGCTGGCCGAACGCATGGATGGCGACCAGTGGGCGCGGGTCGAAGCCAGCATGGCCTGACGCCGCGCAACACCGGCAACCGTCGAGCTGCTACCCGGGTCAGTCGACCTCTCCAGGCGACAGCGGCGGCATGGGGGCTACGGGCGGCGCGGGCGGCGGCGGTGCCAGTGCCGCCACCAGGCCATGGCCCGGCGCGACCACCCGCATCGCCGACTTCGGCGGCGCGGGTGGCGCGGGCGGCGGCGGTGCAACCGGTGGGGCGGGCGGCGGCGGGAACGGCACCTGCATCAGCTTGGGGACGGTGATGCTGGTCTTGCCGGCCTTGCGGTCGCGCAGGTAGTCGACCGGGACCCTGGCGCCGTCGGGCTTGCCGCGCAGCGCCGCCATCACTTCGCGCGGGCTGGCGACCGGCTTGCCATCGACGCGCTGCAGCACGTCGCCGGCCTGCAGCCCGGCCAGCTCCCCGGTCGAGAGCACCAGCACGCCGTGGTCGGTGCCGAAATAGCGCCCCAGCTGCGCGTCCACCGAAGCCAGGTTCAATCCATTCCAGCGGAACGCCGACATCAGCATCGGCGCCTTGCAGGGGCCGCCCTTGCACTCGGCGCGGGGCGCGAGGCGGAGGATTTCCTCATGGATGCCCGGTGCATCGCCCACGATGTCGTCGGTCAGCAATTCGAACGTGCCGCCCTGGCCGGACTTGACCACGACGTGGCCATTGCCAGTCGCCGAGGCGCCGTCGTCGATTTTCCAGATCATCACGTGCCGGTCGAGCTGCGGGGTCACGCTGGCCGTCGCGGTGCGGCCGGCGCGCTCGTAGCCGATCTTCACCGCGGACTTGACGCTGAGATCGCCGAGCAGCCGGCGCGCATCGTCGATGCGCGACTGCGCGCTGCCGCCCTGCACCGGCTTGCCGTCGACGCTGACCAGGCGGTCGCCGGACCTCAGTCCCGCCTTGGCCGCGCCGCCATCCGGGGTGACGCCGGCGATGCGAACGCCGGCTTTTTCATCGGGTGCCAGCAGCACGCCGAGCACCGGCCGCTCGACGACCTCCTTCCTGATGCGAACGTCCCGGCCGGCGGCCCCGCGGTCCTTTTCCACCTGGACATGGTCCTTGTCGGTCGCATGGACGCCTGGATGGGCTGGCGCACCCGCGGATTGCCCTGCGAAGGCATTGCCGGCTCCGCCGAGGCAGAGAGCGATCGCTGCCGCGAGTGCCAATGATCTGGAAACTGTTGTCATCGTGGTGTTCTCCGGGTTGCCATGGGATGGCTGTTGTCGGGATGGTTTCAATCGACGCGCACCAGCGCGCCGTCGTAGCGTTCGCCGTGCGCGGCCAGCCAGCGGCGCGTGCTCTCGAATCCGGTGAGCGTGCGCAGCGCCTGCACGCGCTCGCGCCACAGCGCGGTCTGCTGCGCCGGGCTCAGGCCGGGCTGCATCAGCGCGGCGTCGATCGCGGCCACCCGGGCATCCAGGTCCATCGACACCGCCGCCGCGGTGCCGCTGGCCACGCGCGGATCGCGCGCCATCTGCAGCAGCGCTTCCAGCCGCGCCGACTCGGCATACAGCTGGTCGAGCGTGGCCGCCCCGGGTTCGGTGCCGGCGACGGGCGCGGCCTGTGCAACCTGCGGCGTAGCGGCGACGGGCGCGATCGTGTCCGCCGGCGGCTGCAGGCGCCAGAACGCGAGCACCGCCACCAGCGCGACCGCCGCGGCCAGCAGCCACGCCGGCCGGCGGCGATACGCAGGCTGCGGCGTATCGAGCCTCGCCGCGACGCGCTCCCAACCGTCGGCCGGGGCGGCTTCCAGCGGCAAGGCCTCGAAGGCTTCCCGCCAGTCGCGAGGCGCATGCGCGTCGCGCACGGATCCGGGCTTGGTGATGTCAGGCATGGACGGATTCCTCGATTTGCAGCAGTGCGCGCAACTTGCGCGTGCCGCGCGCCAGCTGCGACTTGGAGAAGCTCGGCGTGCGCTGCATCAGCGCGGCGATCTCCTCGTGGGTATGGCCCTCGGCGTGGTACAGCCACAGCACGCTGCGGGTGGTGGCCGGCAGCAGCGATAGCGCCTGCCGCATCCGCGCCGCGTCCGCGGCCGCGGGAGGCAGCGGCGCCGCGTCGTCGGCCAGGTCGAGTCCATCGGCGGCCAGTTCGTCGGCGCCGTGGCGGCGCTTGCGCAGCCGCATCAGCGCCTCGTTGATCGCGATCTGCCGCAGCCAGCCCCAGAACGGGCTGGCACCCTGTCCGCCTTGGCCGCGGAAGTCGCGGATCCTGGCGATGACCTTCAACATCGTTTCCTGCAGCACCTCGGACGCCTCCTCGCGGTCGCCGCAGATGCGCAGCGCCAGCGTGTAAACCGGGCGCTCGAATCGGCGATAGAGCTGTTCGAACGCCGCGTGTTCGCCGCCGCGGGCACGCGCCAGCAGCGCCTCCGGGACGTCGATGGCGAAGCTCGAGGCCCGGGCGGGCGCTGGGGCGTGTCCGGTTGGCATTCCCCATTGTGGATGCGCTGCGCGGGGAAAGGGTCGCAGCCGTCCGCGGCCGATCTATACTGGCACCGGTCCGCAAATCGGGGTTACGCCATGTCCGCTGGTTTCCTGCTCGCCCTGGTCGTGCTGATCGGCGGCATCGTGTTCCTCGCCAAGATGCTGCGGATGGTGCCGCAGGGCTACGAGTGGACGGTCGAGAAATTCGGCAAGTACACCCACACCCTCGATCCGGGCCTGCACATCCTGCTGCCGATCTACCAGCGCGTCGGGCGCAAGATCAACATGATGGAGCAGGTGCTGGAGGTACCCAGCCAGGACGTGATCACCAAGGACAACGCGGTGGTCAAGGTCGACGGCGTGGTCTTCTTCCAGGTGCTCGACGCCGCCAAGGCGGCCTACGAGGTCGCGCAGCTCGAGATCGCCACCCTCAACCTGGTGATGACCAACATCCGCACCGCGATCGGCTCGATGGACCTGGACGAGTCGCTGTCCAAGCGCGACGAGATCAATACCAAGGTGCTGCTGGCGGTCGACCAAGCCACCCATCCCTGGGGCATCAAGGTCAACCGCATCGAGCTCAAGGACATCGCGCCGCCGCGCGACCTGATCGAGGCGATGGCGCGGCAGATGAAGGCCGAGCGCGAGAAGCGCGCCAACATCCTGGAGGCCGAGGGCTTCCGCCAGGCCGCGATCCTCAAGGCCGAGGGCGAGAAGCAGTCGACCATCCTCGACGCCGAGGGCGATCGCCAGTCGGCCTTCCTGGCCGCCGAGGCGCGCGAGCGCCAGGCCGAGGCCGAGGCCAAGGCGACCCAGCTGGTGTCCGACGCGATCGCCGGCGGCAACGTGCAGGCGATCAACTACTTCGTCGCGCAGAAGTACATCGAGGCGTTCAAGGCGCTGGCGCAGGCGCCGAACCAGAAGTTCGTGCTGATGCCGATGGAGGCCTCGGGCGTGATCGGCTCGCTGGCGGGCATCGGCGAGCTGGCGAAGCAGGCGCTGGATGCGAAGTCCCCGCTGCCTTCGACCGCGCCGCAGGCACCGCGCGCGGGAGCCTGAGCATGTCGTGGCAGGTGTACGCCTGGGCGGGGCTGGCGCTGCTGCTGATCGCGGCCGAAACCGTGGTGCCCGGCGCCTTCCTGATGTGGCTGGGCTTCGCCGCCGGGGTGATGTTCCTGGTGGTGCTGGTCGCTCCGGGGACGCCGCTGCTGGTGCAGGCGATCCTGTTCACCGTGCTCAGCTTCCTGTTCGTCTACCTGTACCGGCGCTGGTTCCGCGATCGCGACCGCAGGAGCGACCAGCCGGCGCTCAACCGCCGTACCGCGCAGCTGGTCGGCCGCGTGGTGCCGCTGACGCAGGCGATCGTGCAGGGCAGCGGCCGGGTGCAGATCGCCGACGCCTACTGGGACGTCACCGGCCCCGAGCTGCCGGCCGGCGCCAGCGTGCGCATCGTCGGTGCCGAGGGCATGACCCTGAAGGTCGAGCCGGCCGGCTGATTGCTGCTGTAGGAGCGACGTGAGTCGCGAGCTCTTCCGGGACAACGAAGAGCTCGCGACTCACGTCGCTCCTGCAATACGTCGATGCCTTCCGGCGTCTCTGGGATAATGCCCGTCTCCCGAACGAGCCCTGCCCATGACCCGAAAGACGATCCTCAACGACGCCCATCGCGCCCTCGGCGCCAGGATGGTCGACTTCGGCGGCTGGGACATGCCGCTGAACTACGGCTCGCAGATCGAGGAGCACCATGCCGTGCGCCGCGACGCCGGCATGTTCGACGTCTCGCACATGACCGTGGTCGACCTGCGCGGCGCGCGGGTGCGGGAGTTCCTGCGGCGGCTGGTCGCCAATTCGGTCGACAAGCTGCAGGTGCCGGGCAAGGCGCTCTACACCTGCATGCTGAACGAAAATGGCGGGGTGATCGACGACTTGATCGTCTACTACCTCGACGGGGAGTTCTTCCGCATCGTGGTCAACGCCGCGACCCGCGACAAGGACCTGGCATGGATCAGCGCGCAGGCGCAGCCCTTCGGGGTCGACGTCAGCGAGCGCGCCGAGCTCGCCATGATCGCGGTGCAGGGGCCGAACGCCAGGGACAAGGTGCTGGGCCTGGTCGCCGACGCGGACCGCGTCAGCATCGGCAAGCTCGGCAAGTTTGCCGCCGCCGAGGCGACGACCGGTGACGGCACCCCGCTGTTCATCGCCCGCACCGGCTATACCGGCGAGGACGGCTTCGAGATCGTGGTGCCGGAAAACGGCGCGGTTGCCCTGTGGGATGCACTGCTCGCCGCCGGGGTGCGGCCGGCGGGGCTGGGAGCGCGCGACACCCTGCGCCTGGAGGCGGGCCTGAACCTCTACGGCCAGGACATGGACGAGAGCGTCACCCCGTACGAGGCTGCGCTGGCCTGGACGGTCGCGCTCGACGCCGATGCCGATTCGGGTCCGCGCGACTTCATCGGCCGCGCTGCGCTCGAAAAGCAGAAAGCCGAAGGCGTGCCGCGGCGGATGATCGGCCTGGTGATGGACGACAAGGGCGTGCTGCGGCACGGGCAGCGGGTGGTCACCGCGCAGGGCGACGGCGAGATCCTCTCCGGCACCTTCTCGCCGACCCTGGGCAAGGCGATCGCCTTCGCGCGCGTGCCGGCGGGTGGTGATCCGCAGCAGCAGGGCGACCTGCGCGTGGACATCCGCGGCAAGCTGGTCCCGGTGCGCGCGGTCAAGTTCCCGTTCGTGCGCGATGGGCGAGCCACGGCGAGCTAGCGCGGCACTGCCGCGCTGCCGTGGCGAGCGCCCGGCCAGGATGGCCAGGCAGGGCGATCCGGAGCTGGCCTTGCTGCGCCATGGATGGCAGCGATGGAATCAATCGCGCCCAAGAGGCGTTCCCGCAAGCGGGATTTTCCGGCTCGCGTCCCGCGCGCATCGCGCCCCGGGCTTCGCTAAACTAGCGCCTCATCCCAGCGACCGCACGGCACCGGAGCACAGCCATGAGCGAGATTCCAGGCGACCTGAAGTTCATGAAGACCCACGAATGGGCCCGCGTCGAAGGCGACGGCAAGGTCACGATCGGTATCTCCGACCATGCCCAGGGCCTGCTCGGCGACCTGGTGTACGTCGACCTGCCAAGCGTCGGCGACAAGGCCGAGGCGGGTACCGCGTGCGCGGTGGTCGAGTCGGTCAAGGCCGCTTCCGATGTCTACGCACCGGTGTCGGGCACCATTGCCGCGGTCAACACCGCACTGGCCGACAAGCCGGAGACGATCAACGAGGATGCCTTCGGCGAAGGCTGGATCTTCGTTGTGGAAATCGACGAACCGGACCAGCTCAAGGACCAGCTCAACGAGCTGCTCGATCCGGACGACTATGCCGGGCTGATCGAAGACGACGACCACTGACGGACCGCTTCGCGACCATCCCGCGGCGCCCAAGCGCGTCGTTCCGGAACACCGGGGCGACGCGTTTTTTTCGCGCACTTCGGGGTAATCGGGCCTGCAAAACGCCCTGATCGCGGTGTTGCAGACACCGGCGCAGACAGTCCTCGTACACCTCCCGTGCGTCGGCGGTGCTGCCTCGTTCGCGCGGTGCGCATGGGCGGGTGGGCGCAGGCGCACCAGCGCGCTGGTCGTCGAAAACGCCTTGTTTTATGCATTTTTTGCGCATGCACGCTTTCCGATGCGCGTGTGCGCGGGCTTGCGCGCGCCGATTCCGCCAGTTGCCGGGCCCGGATGCACGCCTCCCGTCGGCGGGGAAGCGGGGGAAAAAAATGCGACAAGGGTGTTGACAGTGGAAAAAACCGTGATTAGGTTTCGCCACAACAGACGTTGCCGCAGAAGAGAGTGAGTCGGACCCAGGCGAAAACAAGCAGCACAACCAAGACCTCTGCCCGGAACTTCCTTACGGTGGAATCAGGCCTTGTCTCCCCTGCGAAAACGCACTGTCATCCAGACCCGATACCCGCAGCGCCCGGCGCCGCGGGTTTTTTGTTGCATGCGGAAGCTTCCGCACTAGCCCGCACGACCCGGTGCGGGCTTTCCAAGAATCCGTTCCGGCGCGCTCCGCGCGTTGGCGGTTGGTCGCGGGTCCGATACCCGCGATGGTTGTTTGAACTGGGCTGCAGTACCCGATAGTTCCACTGACGAGGAGAGCCATCTCATGGCCACGAAGAAAGCTGCAAAGAAACGTCCCGCCAAGAAGGCGGCGAAGAAATCGGTCCGTAAGGCCGCGAAGAAGTCCGTCCGCAAGGCGAAGAAGGCGGTCCGCAAGGTCGCCAAGAAGTCTGCCCGCAAGCCGGCGAAGAAGACCGCACGCAAGGCAGCCAAGAAGAAGGTCGCCAAGAAGAAGGTAGCGAAGCGGAAGGTCGCCAAGAAGAAGGTTGCCAAGAAGAAGGTAGCCAAGCGCAAGGTCGCCAAGAAGAAGACCGCCAAGAAAAAGGTAGCCAAGAAGCGGACCGCCAAGAAGGCCGCCAAGCGTCCGGCCAAGAAGGCGGCAGGCAAGAAGACTGCGAAGAAGGCCACCAAGAAGCGCGCCAAGAAGGCCGCCAAGAAGAAGCCTGCCCGCAAAGCCGCCAAAAAGAAGGCCAGGCGACCGGCTAAGCGTGCCAAGAGGGGCGCCGCCGTGGCGATTCCTTCCGCACCCGCACCGATGATGTAAAACCCGATTGCTGGTAATCAAGGCTCTCTCTCCGCGTGCCCAGGCGGAGAGGGAGTTTTTTTATGCGGGCTGCAAAGCCGCGCATCCATGCCCGGGGATTGGCGCCGCCGCGTGGCGGTGCTGCCTGCGACTGGCCGTCATCCCGGGTCGGGCGATGCTTCGTGATGCCCTGCGAGGGGCTACCCCAGGCTCAGCGCGGCTGTGCCTCGGCAGTCGAATCCTCGGCGCCGCCGGTGACGGGCGACTGTTTTGCGCCGGACGTGGCTTGATCGGCGCGACCGGCGAAATAGGTGTCGGGCCAGGGGTCGACGTCCAGCCAGCGATGCGGCGGCAGGCCGATCGCGCGATCCAGGATGGTCGGCAGCAGGCCGGAGGGCTGGCTGCTGTTGCTGTTCCACAGGATCGCCACGCCCAGGTCGCGTTCCGGGACCAGGGCGATCACCGCGCGGTAACCTTGCACCGCGCCGCCGTGGTAGATCAGGCGGTGTCCGGCATAGTCGTAGATGCGCCAGCCGATGGCATAGCCGGCGGCGTTGAGGCGCTCGCGCCGCCACGACGAACGCAGCTCGCCGGGGGTGGCGACCACGGGCGCGTGCAGGGTCGCCAGCAGCGGTGCCGACAATACGTCCGGACGATGGCCGCCCTGCGCCAGCAGCCATTGCGCCATGTCGGCGGCACTGGCGTTGACGCCGGCCGCCGGGGCGACGCGGTAATAGCTTGGCTTGGGCATCAACGCCGCCCATCCGCTGCCGGCGTGCACATGCGGCTTGGCCCAGCTCGGACTCGATTCGATGCCCTCCAGTCCGTAGCTGGCGTCGTCCATGCCCAACGGCTTGAAGATGCGGCGGCTGACTTCCTCGCTGAAGAAGTGCCCGCTGGCGCCATACACCACGTTGCCGATCAGGCTGAAGGCGACGTTCTGGTAGGCATAGCATTCGCCCGGCGCGCACCGCATCGGCGCCTGGGCGAATTTCTGCACCAGGGTGTTGAAGTCGACGTTGCGTTCGAGGTCGCGGTCGTAGGCATTGTGGGTGAGGCCGACGCGGTGGCTCAGCACGTCCGCCACCGTGAGCTCCCGAGCCGCCGCGGGATCCGAGAACTGCAGCGAGGGCAGGTAGTCGGCGACGCGGCTGTCCCAGCGCAGCGCCCCTTCGTTGACCAGCATGCCGGTGATGGTGCCGGCGAAGGCCTTGGACAGGGACGCAAGCCGGAACACGGTGTGCGGCCCGACCGGCTCGGCGTCGTCGACGTCGGTGATGCCGTAGCCGCGCGCACTGAGGATGCGCCCGTCCTGGACGATGGCCATCGCCAGGCCGGGCACGCGCTGGTTGGCGACCAGTTCCTGGGCGATCGCCTCGAACTGGCGTACGTCGAAACCGCTGGCCGGCGGCATTACCCGGGCGACCGTGGGCAGGTAGGCCGGGAGGTTGTCGGGCCGCGCCGGTGTCGGCGTCGTGGCGATGGGGGGTTGGGCGTTCGCCGGCTCCACGTTCCAGCGCAGCGGCGTCTGCGCCGGGGTGGCCACCGCCATCGGCAGCAGCAGGGCGGCCGTCCATCCGGCGCGCCAGAAGCGCTGCCGTCCCCTCGACTTGTCTTTCATCGGGCCTGCCCCCTGCGTATGCTGCGACTGCAGGCTGATCATAACGCCTGATTCCGGAATTGCATGAACAAGGAGAGCTTCGATGATTAGTGTATTGATCCTGCTCGCAATTGTGATCGCGTTCGCGTTCTGGGCCATGGGCATCTACAACGGCCTGATCACCGCCCGCAACGCCTTCAAGAACGCCTTCGCCCAGATCGACGTGCAGCTGCAGCGGCGATTCGACCTGATCCCGAACCTGGTCGAGACGGCCAAGGGCTACCTGAGCCACGAGCGCGAGACCTTCGAGGCAGTCACCGCCGCGCGTGCAGCCGCGATGTCCGGCCTGGCGGCGGCCAAGGCCAGCCCGGGCGACCCGGCGGCGATGGCCGAGCTGGGCAAGTCGCAGGGCCTGCTCAACGGCGCCCTGGGCCGGCTGATGGTCTCGGTCGAGGCCTACCCGGAGCTCAAGGCCAACCAGAACATGATGCAGCTGACCGAGGAGCTGACCAGCACCGAGAACAAGGTCGCGTTCGCGCGCCAGGCCTTCAACGACTCGGCGATGAACTACAACAACAAGCGCGAGGTGTTCCCGTCGAGCATCGTCGCCGGCATGTTCAACTTCGCCCCGGCCGCGCTGCTGGAGATCCCCGAGGACAAGCAGGCCCAGGTGCGGGCTGCTCCCAAGGTGGAATTCTGAGGATGCAGGGACTGGAGGCTGGGGGCTGGTGAACGGCAACCGCGGCTGCTTGGGCATGTCTGTACGAATGCCCGAAGTTGCCCGTTGCTCTCCGGAACGATCGCCTCGCCCGCCGTCTACCAGGATCTGCGCATTCCGGCTTTTGCCAGCCCCCAACCCCCGGTCTCCAATCCCGTTTCGCTGATGAACTTCTTCGAACACCAGGCCGCCGCGCGACGCAGCTCGACCAGGCTGGTGCTGCTGTTCGCCCTGGCGGTGCTCGGCATCGTGGTCGCGGTCGACCTTGCGGTGCTGGTCGTGTTCGCGCGCGACGGCCAGGCTGGCGGCGTGCTGGCGTTCGCGACCCTGGCCACGATCGCCGTGATCGGGCTGGGGTCGCTGTACCGCATCGCCTCGTTGCGCGGCGGCGGCGAAACGGTCGCGCTGCAGTTCGGCGGCACGCCGGTGCCGGAGGACACCACCGACCTGCGTCTGCGCCGCCTGCGCAACGTGGTCGAGGAGATCGCGATCGCCTCGGGCGTGCCGGTGCCCAGGCTGTTCGTGCTCGAGCACGAAGCGGCGATCAACGCCTTCGCTGCCGGCTACTCGCCGTCCGACGCCGCGATCGCGGTCACCCGCGGCGCGCTCGACAAGCTCAACCGCGACGAGCTGCAGGGCGTGATCGCGCACGAGTTCAGCCACATCCTCAACGGCGACATGCGCCTGAACGTGCGCCTGATCGGGGTGCTGTTCGGCATCCTGATGCTCGGCCTGATCGGCCGCAAGATCCTCTGGTACGGCGGCGGCAGCCGCGGTCGCGGCGCGGCCGCGGTGTTCGCCGCCGCGATGATCGCGCTGGTGGTCGGCGCCATCGGCATGTTCTTCGGCCGCATGATCAAGGCCGGCATCAGCCGCACCCGCGAGTCGCTGGCCGATGCGTCCGCGGTGCAGTTCACCCGCCAGACCACGGGGCTGGCTGGCGCGCTGAAGAAGATCGCCGGCATCCAGGAAGGCTCGAAGCTCGATGCCCGCAGCGACGCCGAGGAAGTCAGCCACATGCTGTTCGGCGACGGGGTCGGCTTCAGCGGGCTGTTCGCCACCCACCCGCCGATCCTCAAGCGCATCCAGGCGCTGGAACCGTCGTTCGTGCCCGAGAACCTCGAACGGCTGCAGGCGAAGTGGCTGGCATCGCCGCCCGACGGCATGCAGGAGGACCTGCAGATGGGCCTCGCCCCGCGCGGCGCGTCGCCGCTGCCGGCGACAACCTCGCAGCTGAACGTGACGCCGCCGATGGTCGCCGCCCAGGTCGCGCTGCCGGAAGCGGACGACTATGCCCGCGCCGACGCCATCGTCAGCGCGATTCCCAGCGACCTGGGCGCGCTGGCCCGCCAGCGCGACAAGGTGATGCCGTTGCTGCTGGCGTTGCTGGTCGACGGCGACGAGGCGGTGCAGGCCAGGCAGCGCACCGAGATCGCGGCGCGCATGGGCGAGGCTGTCGCCGCGGCGGCGTTCGACCTGCGCCGCCGCATTTCGGGCAGCCTGCATCCGATGCAGCGCCTGCCGCTGGCGTCGCTGGCGTTCCCGGTGCTGCGCAAGCGCCCGCGACCGCAGCTCGACACCTTCATGGACACCGTGTTCGCGGTGGTCAACGCCGACGGCCGGGTCTCGCTGTTCGAATACTGCCTTGGCCGCCTACTGCAGGTGCAGGTGCGCGAGTCGCTGGACCCCTCGCGCTACGCGCGCTTCGGCCGCCGCAAGCCCGGCAACGTCAAGCAGGAGTTCGCCACATTGCTGGCGATCGTGGCGCAGGCCGGCAGCCCGGACGATCCGGCCGAAGCGCAGCGCGCCTACCTAGCCGGCATGCAGCGCGTGCTGCCGCGCGACCACGTGCCCTATGCGCCACCGGCCGACGGCGTGCTCGCGCTCGACGCGGTGTGGGAGCCGCTGGATGCGCTCGACCCGCTGGCCAAGCAGGTGATGGTAGAGGCGATCACCGCCGCCGTCAGCCACGACGGCCGCGTCTCGGTGGCCGAAGCCGAACTGCTGCGCACGATCTGTGGCGTACTGCATTGCCCGCTGCCGCCGATGCTGGAGCGAGGGTAGGGGGCCTTGGCCCACCGCATATTGGTTATATCGGAACCAGTGGCCTGGTTCGATGTAGATCAAGAGCTTTCGCGCTTCAGCGCGAAAGCTCTTGACCTTATCGCGGCGCAAGCACCCTAGTGGCGAAAATCACCACGTACCAAGAATCAAATCCGCCGCCCGCTCCGCGATCATGATCGTCGGCGCATTGGTGTTGCCGCCCGGCAGCGTCGGCATGACCGCGGCATCGACCACGCGCAGCGCCTCGATGCCGCGCACGCGCAGCCGTGGATCGACCACGGCGGCATCGTCAGAACCCATGCGGCAGCTGCCGACCGGGTGGTAGACGGTTTCGGCCTTGGCGCGGATGAAGTCGATCAATTGACTGTCCGACAGGTCGCTGCGCGCGGGGAAGATCGGTGCGCCGCGGTAATCGTCGAAGGCGGGCTGCGCGAACAGTTCGCGCGCGAGCTTGGCGCATTCGAGCATCATCTTCAGGTCGAAGCCCTCGTCGTCGCCGAGATAGTTGGCCTCGATCCGCGCCTTGCGCGCGGGATCCGCGCTGGCGAGCCGGATGCGTCCGCGGCTGCGCGGGCGCAGGAAGCAGGCGTGCAGGGTATAGCCGTCGCCCTTGAGCCGCCTGCGGCCGTGGTCATCGAGCATCGCCGGCACGAAGTGCAGCTGGATGTCGGCGCGCTCGTCGGGCGCGAATCGCGAGCGCACGAAGCCGCCGGCCTCGGCGATGTTGCTGCTGCCGGGCCCGCCGTGGCCGCGCAGGAAGTAGTCGAAGGCGATCTTCAGGTCGCTGACCCGGTCGTAGGTCACGCGTCGGGTGGAATGCTGCAGGGTGCAGATGTCGAGGTGGTCCTGCAGGTTGCCGCCGACGCCGGGGGCGTCGTGTACCACGTCGATGCCGTGCCGTCGCAGTTCGTCGGCCGGGCCGATGCCCGACAGCATCAGCAGCTGCGGCGAATTGATCGTGCCGCCGCACAGCAGCACCTCGCGACCGGCGCGCGCCTGCACCTCGCGGCCACCGTGGCGCCAGGCGACGCCGACCGCGCGGCCGTTCTCGAGCAGCACGCGCTGCACCAGGGCGCCGGTCCGGACGGTAAGGTTGGCGCGCGGCCTGGCCGGGTCCAGGTAGGCGACTGCCGAGGAACAGCGCGCGCCGTCGCGCTGGGTGACCTGGTAAAGGCCGACGCCCTGCTGCCGCGGGCCGTTGAAATCGGCATTGTGGGCGAAGCCGGCTTGCCGGCCGGCTTCGATGAACACCTGCGACAGCGGATTGACGTAGCGCAGGTCGGATACCGACAGCGGGCCGTCGCCGCCGTGCAGCGCATCGCCGCCGCGGCTGTTGCCCTCGGAACGCCTGAAATACGGCAGCACCGAGTCCCAGTCCCAGCCGCTCGCGCCGTGCGCGGCCCAGTCGTCGTAGTCGCCCGGCACGCCGCGGATGTAGCACATGGCGTTGATCGAGCTCGAGCCACCGAGCACCTTGCCGCGCGGCCACCACAGCCTGCGGTTGTCCAGCTGCGGTTCGGGCGCGGTGTCGTAGTCCCAGTTGACGCCTTTCTGGCCGACCAGCTTGGCCAGTCCGGCCGGCATGTGGATGAAAGGGTGCCAGTCGCGCGGCCCGGCTTCGAGCAGCAGCACGCGCACGCCGGGGTCCCGTGACAGGCGGTTGGCCAGCACGCAGCCGGCGGAGCCCGCGCCGACGATGATGTAGTCGTAGGCGGGCGTGGCGGATTTCTGGAGATCTGGCATTGCTGCAAGGTAGGCGGCGACGCTAGAGCATATGCTCTGCGCGCGCTGGCGGCCCGGGCCCGCATCGGCTAACGTGCCCGGGCGGCGCGACGGGTCGGCGCCGACGGACCGCGGATGAGCCACGCAAGCAGCAGGGTGCACGCGAATGAATGGCACGCGGTCGTGCTGTCGTTCGCGTACTTTTTCTGCGTGCTGGCGGCCTATTACGTCATGCGGCCGGTGCGCGAGCAGCTGTCCGCGGCCGTGGGCTCGACCCAGCTGCCGTGGTTCTTCGCCGCCACCTTCGTCGCTACCCTGCTGCTGACGCCTGTGTTCGCATGGCTGGTGTCGCGCTGGCCGCGGCGCGTCGTGGTACCGCTGGTGTACGTGTTCTTCATCGCCTGCCTGCTGGCCTTCGTTCCGCTGTTCACCAGCCAGGGCCTGATCAGCCCGCGCGCGCTGGGCATCGTGTTCTTCGTCTGGGTCAGCGTGTTCAACCTGTTCGTGGTGTCGGTGTTCTGGAGCTTCATGGCCGACATCTGGAACGACGAGCAGTCGCGGCGGCTGTTCCCGCTGATCGCCACCGGCGGCGCGGTGGGCGCGATCGTCGGCCCGGTGCTGACCAGCATCCTGGTCGGTGCGATCGGGGTGGCGTCGCTGCTGGTGGTGTCGGCCTCATTGCTCGGCGTCGCGCTGCTGTGCGTGTTCCTGCTCGGCGCATGGGCACGCAGCCACGGGTTGCGGCGGCACGAGGCCAGCGACGGCAAGGCGGTCGGTGGCGGCATGTTCGACGGCTTGAAACAGGTGTTCTCCGATCCGTTCATCCGTGCGATGGCGCTGCTGATGCTGCTCGGCGATGCGATCGGTACCGTGGCCTACGCGCTTTACGTCGACAACCTCGGGGCGACGTTCGCGCCAGGCATGGTCGATCGCAGCCAGTTCTACCACCTGATGGTATGGCTGTACGGGCTGTTCCCCTGGAACGACGTCGCCGCGCTAACGCCGGCGCAGGCGCGGACCTTCACCGCATCGCTGGTCGACCTGGCGACCAACCTGCTGCAACTGGCGCTGCAGCTCACCGTGGCGCGCTGGCTGCTCAAGCGCCACGGCGCCGCGCCGGTGATCGCGGTGTGGGCGGTCGCCAGCGTCGCGGTGCTGCTGGCGCTGGCGGTGTTCGGCAACGTGTCGATTGCGATGCTCGGCGGGCTGTCGCTGGCGGTCCTGGTCTTGATCGTCACCCGCAGCGGTGCCTATGGGCTGGTGCAGCCGGCACGCGAAAGCCTGTACACGCAGGTTCCGCGCGACTTGCGCTACAAGGGCAAGAATGCGGTCGATACCGCGGTCTGGCGCGCAGGCGACGTCATGGTGGCGCTGTCGATGAATGGACTGCGCACGGTTGGCTTCGCCGCGGGCGGCTTTGGCCTGCTGGGTGCAGTGGCCGCGGGCGTCTCGGGCTGGATCGGCTGGCGCCTGGCGCGCCGGGTCGAGCGCGGCGACTTCGTCGGCCCTGGTGCCGGTGGCTGAAGCGCGCGCCGGATGGACGCTGGCATAGTGACCGCAGGGGAACGCCGGTCCATGGTCCGTCGCCGATGCATCGCTGTTGTCGCGACGGCGACGGCGATGGCGACGCTGGCGCGGCCGGCTTCGCCGTGCCTTGCACAAGCAGGGGACGCGCGGCAATCGCAGGTGCGGATCGAGGAAAAGATCATCCACTACCCGGTACTCGGCAACAGCCTGGACGAATTGCGTGCGCAGCTGCAGCGCCGCGCGTCGACGCCGGATGGCGGCGCCCATGGGCGCACCCACAGCGAAATCACCGTGGAGTATGGCCTCGACGAGACCGCAACCGGCTGCCGCATGCGCGACCTGGAAGTCCGGCTCGCGATCACCGTGATGCTGCCGGAGTGGATGCCAGGCGCGAACGCGGATCCGCAGTTGCTCGAGCGGTGGAATCGGGCCGCGGGCGCACTGGAGCGGCACGAGGCTACCCATCGCCGCTACGCACGCGAAGCGGCCGAAGCGCTGCGTCTGCGCCTACTGGCGGTCGGCACCAGGCACGACTGCACGGCGGTGCGCGGCGACGCCAACCGGCAACTGCTGCGCGCCAAGCTGTGGCAGCAGTTCATGGACTCGCGCTACGACACGCGCACCCGCAATGGCGCCAGCGAAGGGGCGAGTCTGTGAACAGGGCGCGGCCCGGTGCGCGTCCGGCGCGCGCGATGCGACCCGCGAACCGGGCGCGAAGCCCCCGCTATCCGGCTACCGCGGCGACAGCCACATGGCGATGCGGGCACGGAACACCGGCTCGCCGCTCGGATCGCTGATGACGATATCGACCGGCTGTTCCTGGCCAGTCGTCGTCTCGACGAACGCCTGCGCGGGCGTCGCCACCGCGCGCATCGTGCCGACCGCCTTGCGCAGGTATTGGACCGTCATGCCTTTCGGGATCCAGCGCATGGAAGGCGGCAGGCTGGCATCGGTCACCAGCCCGCCGCTGAGCTCGGCCAGGTTGCATAGCGCGATCGCATGCACGGTGCCGAGGTGGTTGCTGAGCCTGCGGCGGTGGCGCATGGTGGCCTCGCAGCGGCCCGGCTGCAGCCGCTCGATGCGCGGGGAGATGCTGGCGAAGTAGGGCGCCTTGAAGCAGACCGCACGCGAGAACAGCCAATGGCCGCCCGGCCAGCGGGTGATTTTCCGGTACAGCTGCAGGACCGATGCGGACATGGGTGCTCACTGGGCCCCTGCCGTGCACCGGCAGGGGGCTACGACATTGCGTTGCGTCCGCGTCAGAATCAGGCCGCTTCGCGCGACGACTGCGGTTTCCTGTCGTCGTAATACGAAGCCGCCCGCAGCTCGTGGGCGTCGAAGTCATCGACCATGATCGTGTCCAGGGTCAGCTCGCGCAGCTCCTCCAGCTGCCTGCGCTCGTCGGCGGTGATCCAGCCTTCGCGCACGCCTTCGTCGAGCTGGGTGGCGAAGTCCAGCGCCTCGATGTCGCTGTTCTTCAGCGCCTTGAGGAACTTGCGCTCCACCGG
>SWCD01021078.1_pt1 | contig 40979 bp, 25 predicted proteins | sample 4693011 | NCBI WGS metagenome assembly SWCD01 (sample SAMN10267278, study PRJNA491770) | bioreactor metagenome | isolation source: DHS bioreactor inoculated with marine | place: Japan: Omine Ridge, Nankai Trough
GGGGGGGGCTGGAAATACTGATGGATCCCAAACAGGACAGCCGGGTACGGGGGGACAACACGGTGGCGGCTACGCTGACAGACACGGTACTGGCGGTGACACGGGAACACAATCGGGAGACCACGACGGTGCACCAGGTGGCGAATTCCAGCACTATACCGCCGGCATGCCCGCAAGCCAGGTAGGTCGCATTCTGGGCAACTATATCGGTGGCGCACCGATCACACCAAGCACTACAGACAAATCCTCTGTCTCGCATGGAGAGTTTTACCCGGAAACGACACAGCAACATTTCGGTCACCAGGAAATCATCCAGGCTTTATCAAACCTGCAGAGCCTGCCTCAGTTCGAGCAGCCAGGTGGAGCTCGCTTTGACGGTGAGGCTATCAAAAAGGCGGTGCTGGCAGAAATCGCTAAAACATCCGGCGGTGCTGTTACCAAGCGTATCAATACCATCGCTGAAAAGACTATCGATTTTATCGAACTCATCTTTGATGCCATCATCGACGATGAGGACATCTCCGATACTATAAAAACCCTGCTGTTACGGTTACAGATACCTATCATCAAGGCATCGATGTCAGACCAGGAATTTTTTATCTATGACGACCACCCTGCCCGGGTACTGCTCGATTCAATCGCCGACGTAGGTGTCGGTATAACAGATCATACAGATGAGATGTACAAACACCTGGACAAGATCGTTTCCAATATCCTGGCAGAATACGACCTTACTACCGAGACCTTCCAGACAGCACTCGACCACCTGAATGCGATAGTCGAAGAACAGGAAACACAGGCCAGGGAAAAAGAAGAAGAAGAGCAACAACAACTGCTACGTAAGCACGCACGCGCTACTGTACTTAAAGCGCTGCGTGCCACCACGACCGGTAAATCATTGCCAGAGGGTGTGCACCCACTGATATTGAAACGCTGGCCAACATTAATGTTCAACCATTATCTGAAAAACGGCAAAGAGAACGATGGCTGGGTTAGCCTGGTCTTAACCTTGCGCCATATCGTAGAAAGCGTTCAGCCGATCCTGACAGCGGAACAGCTGGCAAAACTAATCGCGGAAAAAGACAGTCTGTTCGAACAGACCGAAAAGTATCTGAACATCTCGAGCAATTCCAGGAAAGATGTTCAGAGTATAATGGATATCTACAGAGAAACTATCCAGCAACATATCGACGATGCCAACTTTACCGAAGATGAGGTCAGTGTCGCAGAAGAGACCATCAGCCAGGCAGAACCAGTTGAAGAAGCTCCCATCGAAGAAGAACAGGATGTCGACAAACCCACCCTGCCATCGAGCATCATGCCCGGCATGTGGTTCCAGATTCATATGGGAGATGACCAGGTACCGAGACGCTGCAAGCTATCCGTTATCATCGTAGAAGATGCCAACCTGATGTTCGTCAACCACAAGGGTGAACTGGTAGCAGAGAAATCTTTCGAAGAATTCAATGACGAAGTAGCAAATAACAAGACCAAGGTTATCATGGGGCACTCGGCATTCGATCACGCATTCAAAGCAGTTATTGATAGACTCAATTAATATGCACTTATTCCGATAGCAGAGCCAGGGCGTCGGTAACTAACTAAAAAGGCCGATACAGTGAAAACTGTACCGGCCTTTTTATGATATAGGCGCATTGCCTATCAGGTTCAGACTTACAAGATATAACCCCTTTCATCATGCTGGTTTATATCCAGACCTTCGGTCTCTTCTTCATCGGTGACACGCAAGCCGAGCAACATATCTACCAACTTCAGGCAGATATAGGTGGCAACCGCAGTAAATGCGATGGTGACGATAACACCCGTTAGCTGTACACCCAGCTGAGACCCCATGTTCATACCATCAGCATAACCCGCACCGCCAAGACCCGCAGAAACAAAGATGCCAGCAAACAGCGTACCGATGATGCCGCCGACACCATGTACCGGAAACACATCGAGAGAGTCGTCGATCTTGAGCTTCTGCTTGATAAATGCTGTCGCAAAGAAACAGACGGCACCGGCACTGACACCTATGATTAATGCCCCCATTGGCCCAACAAAACCCGAGGCCGGGGTGATCGTTCCAAGTCCCGCAACCATACCTGTTACAGTACCCAGAGCACTTGGCCTACCATATTTTAACCACTCCATCGTCGCCCATGTCAAAGCGCCACAGGCCGCACTGACATGTGTTACCAACATAGCCATACCGGCATCGCCATTGGCTGCAACCGCACTACCACCATTGAAGCCGAACCAGCCAACCCACAACATGCCTGCACCGGTTACGGTCATAGTCATATTATGCGGCATCATCGGAGTACCAGGAAAGCCGTTGCGGTTTCCCATAACAAGCGCACAGACCAGGGCTGCCACACCGGCAGTAATATGCACCACAGTGCCGCCTGCGAAATCCAGCAATCCCATATCAGCCAGCCAGCCACCGCCCCATACCCAGTGACACACAGGGAAATAGACGACGCTAACCCAAATGACGCTAAACAACAGCATCGATGAGAACTTCATACGCTCGGCAAAACCACCGACAATCAATGCAGGTGTGATGATGGCAAAAGTCATCTGGAACATGACGAAAACGCTCTCCGGCAATGTACCACTCAATGAATCACGCGCCACGTTAGCGAGGAAAGCATTGTCCAGCCCACCTATCCAGGCATTCATACTGCCGCCATCGCCAAACGACAGACTGTATCCGTAAATCACCCACAGGATGCTGACAACACAGGCGATAACAAAGCATTGCATCAACACTGAAAGGACATTCTTTGCCCTCACCAGGCCGCCATAAAACAATGCCAGACCAGGGAGCGTCATAAACAGTACTAGCGCAGTCGAGGTCAGGATCCAAGCAGTATCACCGCTATCCAGCGTATCCGCCTGTGCCACCATAGGCAACAGCAGCGACACCATTGCCGCAGCTAACACATATATATATTTCATTCTTTTCCTCTTTTTCTTTTTATTCTTGACCGTTTACAGGGTCTAGAGTGCGTCACTACCTGTCTCACCGGTACGGATTCGGACTGCCTGCTCGACATTCAAGACAAAGATCTTGCCGTCACCGATCTTTCCTGTACTGGCCGCTTTACTGATTGCTTCGATGACCTTTTCTACCATTTCATCATCTACGACCGTTTCAACTTTAACCTTGGGAAGAAAGTCGACGACATATTCTGCACCACGATAAAGCTCTGTGTGGCCTTTCTGCCGTCCGAAACCTTTTACTTCGGACACCGTGATACCCGTCACCCCTATTTCTGATAATGACTCACGTACATCATCGAGCTTAAAGGGCTTGATAATAGCCTTGATTAATTTCATTTGGACTCCTGCAATTTGGCTCATGGTTTTTATTGATGTAGAGAAGCAGCCTTTTTACCACATCTTAGGTGCAGTTTGCACCAGATACGTGCAATAAGGGATACATCACTGACACTGACACAGCCTGATACCTGCTTAATAACATCTACCGAAACCCGTTTCACAAAAGCTAAAGCCGCGTAGACATGATCGTGAATCACTTTCACCCAGGCAAAAAAAAGGCCGAGCACCGAAGTGCTCGACCAACCACAATACTAGCAGGAGTCTAAGATTTGCCAGTAAATTCCGGGTAGGCTTCGAGGCCGCACTCGCCGATATCGACGCCTTCGTACTCTTCCTCTTCAGAGACACGGATACCCATGATCATCTTGAGAATGAACCATACGATGAAACTGGTAACGAATACCCAGACGAAGATAGTCGCTGCACCGATCAACTGACCAGAGAAACTCACATCGCCGTTAGTTACAGGAACCAGCATCAGGCCAAGGAAACCACATGTACCGTGAACAGAGATCGCACCGACAGGGTCATCGATCTTGATCTTGTCCAGGAACACGATAGAGAACACAACCAGTACACCACCTGCTGCACCGAACAGGGTCGCTAACAGAGGTGTTGGTGTTGAAGGTTCTGCAGTAATCGCAACCAGACCCGCCAACGCACCGTTTAATAACATGGTCAGGTCAGCCTTACCGAACAGGATACGAGCAGCGAGCAAGGCAGCTATTGCACCACCAGCAGCCGCAGCATTGGTATTAAGAAAGACCATAGCGACTGAGTTAGCACTTGCAATATCGCCCAGCTTCAGCACCGAACCGCCGTTGAAACCAAACCAGCCCATCCAAAGGATGAATGTACCAAGGGTAGCCAGCGGCAGGTTAGCACCAGGAATCGGGGTTACCGTACCATCAGCAGCATATTTACCTTTACGAGCACCGAGCAGTAAGACACCGGCCAAAGCTGCGCCGGCACCAGCCATATGTACGATACCTGATCCTGCGAAGTCAGAGAAACCCAGTTCACCAAGGTTATACATGCCAAAGACATCATCACCGTTCCATGTCCAGGCACCTTCCATCGGATAGATGAAACCGGTCATGACAATAGCGAATACCAGGAAGCTCCACAATTTCATACGTTCAGCCACGGCACCAGATACGATAGACATCGCTGTAGCAACGAATACCACCTGGAAGAAGAAATCAGAAGCATCTGAATAAACAGAATCGCCACCGAAACCGTTCTCTTTAGATGCGGCTAAAGCATCGGCAACCAGGGTATCACCACCGGCGATGCCATCGAGCATGTAGCCGCCACCGTACATGATCGCGTAGCCGCAGACCATATACATTATGCAGGAAATAGCGAAAAGAGCTACGTTCTTGGTTAAAATTTCAGCAGTGTTTTTTGAACGGACCAGACCAGCTTCTAACATCGAGAAACCGGCAGCCATCCACATAACTAACGCACCTGATACAAGGAAATAAAACGTATCCAGGGCGTATTGTAATTCGAGTATTTGATCCACGTTGAGATCCTCCAAATTAATTAAAGACTATAAAAGCCGGGTTAAAGCGCTTCAGCGCCGGTTTCACCTGTGCGGATACGGACGACGTTTTCGACAGCTGAGACAAATATTTTGCCATCGCCTATCTTGCCGGTATTCGCTGCGCCACGGATCGCTTCGATCACTTTTTCAGCGATATCCGCTGCTACCGCGATCTCAACTTTTACTTTAGGCAGAAAATCAACAACGTACTCTGCACCACGGTACAGTTCGGTATGGCCTTTCTGACGGCCAAAACCTTTGACTTCCGTCACCGTAATACCCTGCACACCGATATCAGATAATGCTTCACGCACATCGTCCAGTTTGAAAGGTTTAATGATTGCAGTAATCATTTTCATAATATTTACTCCTCGTAAAATGCCTGCCCTCATCATCGAGGACAGGCTTAAACCTGGTGGTTTTAATTAAACGTTTGATTTCTTACAGTTCGAAGTCAATACCATAGCTAGCTACAAAACGGACATTGTCATCACTGCCGCCTTCGATGTCATTTTTCTCAACTGCAAAGGTGAAACCATCTTTACCGATACTTGCGCCGTAGTGGACATAGTCAACTTCACCAACACCAGGTTCTCCGTCGTTCTCAAACATGTAGGTACCAGCAAAGACGCTTACATCACTCTTGCCTGCTGTGAAATCGACACTACCGTTGACATACATATCGCCTGAATCGAAAACACCGCCATCGTTACCAGATGCAGCATCGACAGTGTATGCAAGACCAAGGGTTACAACGCTCATGGTTCCTGATACATATACTTCAGTAAAGTTGAATTCAGGTGTTATCGGATACTGGTAGCTGATCACACCAAGGTCATAACCCAGGCCACCGGCTTCACCGCCAAAACCTGCATAGACGTCCATTTCATAACCGGTTCCATTTTCGTAACCCACACCGAGGTCACCCGAAAAGTCGATATTAGATACCCAGGTACCAACATACAGACCTGAATCATGGCCCCAGTCGATACCACCCTGGCCAGCAGCAGAATCATTTGACTGAGTAACACCACGCCAGATGTAGTTAGAAGTGATGGCAGCATTACCAGACAGTTCAGCAGATGCTGCAGCACTTGTAAGAATAGAAGCAACCGCAGTTGCTAAAACAATAGATTTTTTCATGAAGTTAGACTCCTAAATTTAGATTGATAAAAAATTAAACAGTTTTGTATAAAACCTGCCTGAGTAATTGCAGATTCTGTGCCAACTAAGAAATACGCCTATATATCAATAACTTAATATATTTTTCACAAATCAAAGGATAAGCGGCGAGCACTTGACGCACCTATTTGGTGCGCCCATATCGCCTCGGTTTCACATTGGTGCATGTTTATATGCACTAATTGATTTACAATGCCCCAACACAGAAAACCTGAACTTCAAAATCATGAACGACCCTCTAGAACAACTAACAAAGCGCATCAGTTCCCTCATCCCGGGCGATGTAAAACATATGCAGGATGACATTGAGGCAAATATTAAAAGCCTGTTGCAGTCGACGCTGACCAGGATGAACCTGGTCACGCGAGAAGAATTCGATGTACAATCAGCAGTATTGCAACGTACACGAGAGAAACTCGAACAGCTCGAGAAACGTATAGAGCAGCTAGATAAAGAATAGAACTTAGGGAACAGTCAGACGCAAGGAAGGGATACCATGCAACTCGCCACACTATATACACGTGCGCTCAACGGCATAAATGCCGTTGAGGTAAGCGTCGAAGTACACCTGTCCAATGGCCTGCCGGCTTTTTCCATCGTCGGCCTGCCTGAAGCCGCAGTGAGAGAGAGTAAGGACCGTGTACGCGCAGCCATCATCAATTCAAACTTTGAATTTCCCGCCCGAAGAATCACCGTAAACCTGGCACCGGCAGACCTGCCTAAAGACGGCGGCCGATATGACCTGCCTATCGCTCTCGGCATCCTTGCTGCCAGCGGGCAGATTGATAAGCAGCCATTGTCAGACTATGAGTTTCACGGTGAGCTCGCGCTGTCAGGCCTGCTACGTGAAATCAACGGCAGTTTGCCAGTAGCTCTCGCTGCACGACAAAACCATAAAAAATTAATCATGCCGCTGATCAACGCTGAGCAAGCTGCACTGATTGACGATATCGAGATATTTGCAGCCGATGACCTGCTGTCTGTGTGCCAGCATCTACAGGGTCTAGTACGCCTGCCCTTTGCCAGGGTAAGCAGTGAAAAGCCGCCCGATTATAACGGTGCCGATATGTCGGATGTGCGCGGCCAGCAACATACCCGCCGCGCCCTGGAGATCGCAGCCGCAGGACGGCATAATATGCTGATGATAGGCCCACCTGGAACAGGCAAATCCATGCTGGCCAGCCGCCTGCCCGGAATATTACCCCCCATGACCACACAACAGGCACTGGAGAGCGCCTCGATAAATTCCATCAGCCATCAGGGATTCGATATCCGGCACTGGAAAAAACGGCCATTTCGCAGCCCGCATCACACCGCTTCCGGCATCGCACTGGTCGGCGGCGGCTCAAGACCCTCACCCGGTGAGATATCACTGGCACACCAGGGCGTCCTGTTCCTCGATGAGTTAACCGAATTTAACCGGCATACACTCGATGTATTACGTGAGCCCATGGAAACCGGCATCATCACCATATCTCGTGCAGCCAGGCAAGCCGACTTTCCCGCCCGCTTTCAGCTCATCGCCGCCATGAACCCCTGCCCGCAAGGCTATAGCTGTGATGGCAATACTCTTTGCCGTTGTACCCCGGAACAGCAGCTAAAACATCGCAACCGCATATCTGCGCCATTTCTTGACCGCATGGACATCCACATCGAAGTGCCACGAATCGAATACTCAGCAATGGACTGCAACACTGAGAAAGGTGAATGTAGCGAGAAGATCCGGCAACGTGTAAATAACGCGTATAAAATTCAGCAACGACGAAGTTCGCGATTCAATGCCGAATTACACACTGCTGAAATAGAAAGATTTTGCGTATTGAAACAACCAGAAAAAATAGTCTTAGAACAAGCAATGGAAAAACTGAAGCTATCAGCCCGTGCTTATCATCGGATACTAAAGCTGGCGCGGACGATAGCTGATATCGAAGACAGTGCCAGCATCGAAAAGTCGCATCTAGCCGAGGCTATCAGCTATCGAAGCCTAGACAGGCTAATCAACAACTAACCACTAAACTGGTATAGCAAAGACATGCCGCAGAAGACCATTCCCGATGAATCATTGAAACGTAAAGGTAACATTATCAAAATAATCTCATCTGCAACAAGGTCACATGCCATCACTTTTTTAAACTACAGGCTATACTACTATAGATTTTTGGTCGCGTGAGTTAGCCAAATAACGTCCTTTCATGAGGATCAAACACCAATTAGAGATAACTAACATAAGTTTAAGATGATCTATAGTAAACTACCGCAAAATCTGACTTTAACAATCATTAATAACAGATTTCCTAGATCGCTCTAACGAGAACTAGCATAAAAAATTGAAATACTAGTACTATTAAATTTGTAATCTATATCGATAGATAAGAAGCCATATAGCAGGACATCGAATATTCCCGGAACACCGTACCTGATAACCTCAAAAAATTTAAATCTAAAAATATTTATTGGAGCATACTGAATGTTTTCTTTTGATGAAACTAAAATAGCAGTTATTGGCCTGGGCTATGTCGGCTTACCACTGGCAGTTGAATTTGGTATAAAAATGCCTGTTATAGGTTTCGATATTAATAAACCAAGGATAGATGAATTAAATTCAGGCATTGATAATACTCTCGAGGTCAGCAGCGAGGAGTTAGCCAAGGCATCTAAACTCTCATATAGCTCAGATATAAATGACCTGAAGTCCTGTAATGTCTATATCGTAACTGTACCAACACCGATTGATAAGTTCAAAAAACCGGACTTATCACCGCTTGAAAAAGCCAGCCACATGCTTGGTGGAGTAATATCAAAAGGCGACATCGTTATCTATGAGTCCACCGTATACCCGGGTGCAACTGAAGAAGTATGTATACCCATCATCGAAAAGGAATCTGGTCTGGTGTTCAATAAGGACTTTTTTGCCGGATATAGTCCTGAACGCATAAACCCAGGAGACAAAGAACACAGGGTATCAACGATCCTGAAGGTTACATCGGGATCAACACCCGAAGTAGCCGACATCGTCGACGAGCTATACAAAAAAATCATCACCGCTGGAACACATAAAGCAAGCAGTATCCGCGTGGCTGAAGCCGCCAAAGTTATTGAAAATACCCAAAGAGATGTAAATATCGCTTTGATAAATGAGCTGGCGCTTATCTTTAATCGCTTGAATATCAATACTGAAGAAGTATTAATTGCTGCTGGCACAAAATGGAACTTCCTGCCTTTCAGACCCGGCCTGGTAGGCGGCCATTGCATAGGCGTTGATCCCTATTACCTGACTCATAAGGCACAGGAGATAGGTTACAACCCGGAAATGATCCTTGCCGGAAGAAGGTTGAACGATAACATGGGCTGTTACGTTGTCTCCCAGGTTGTAAAATTAATGCTGCAAAAACGTATACATGTTAATGACTCAAAATTATTAATGATGGGCTTAACGTTCAAAGAAAACTGTCCGGATTTACGTAACACTCGTGTAACAGATATGATTGATGAACTCCATAGCCTTGGTGTTACAGTAGACGTTTATGATCCGTGGGTAGATAAAGATGAGGCCCGGCACGAATACAATATCGAACCTATAGATACTCCCGAAAAGGGCAAGTATGACGCGATAATATTAGCGGTAGGTCATGACGAATTTAAAAGCATGGGTGTTGAAGAAATCCGCGAATATGGGAAACAGAAACACGTGCTCTATGACATAAAATACATCCTCCCATCGAAAGATGTTGATGGTCGACTCTAAGGAACCAAGATGCAATATACAGAAACGTTATCACAGTTAAACCAGCATCCAAAGAAATGGCTGATCACAGGCGTTGCCGGATTTATCGGTTCAAATTTATTGGAAACATTACTAAGAAATAATCAACAGGTCATCGGCTTAGATAATTTTTCTACCGGGCACCAGCACAATCTCGACCAGGTCAAAGACCTTGTCAGCACTCAGCAATGGGATAATTTCACTTTGATGAATGGTGATATCCGTAACCTGGATGATTGTAACGACGCCTGCAACAATGTGGACTATGTGTTGCACCAGGCAGCTTTAGGTTCAGTACCCCGCTCTATCGACGACCCTATAACGACCAACGAAAATAACCTGACCGGCTATCTGAACATGCTAGTAGCTGCCAGAGATGCGAAGGTGAAACGCTTTGTATACGCCGCATCCAGTTCAACGTATGGTGACCACCCAGACCTTCCTAAAGTTGAAGAAAAGACTGGCAACCCATTATCGCCATACGCGGTAACAAAAGTCGTCAATGAGTTATATGCCAGCGTTTTTGCACGCACTTACGGATTTAAGACTATAGGCCTGAGATATTTCAATATTTTCGGTCAACGCCAGGATCCAAACGGCGCCTATGCTGCTGTGATACCCAAATGGGTAGCCGACATGATCGCCGACAAACCCGTCTATATAAATGGCGATGGCGAAACCAGCCGTGACTTTTGCTACATTGATAATGCTGTACAGGCTAATATACTAGCTGCAACAACGGATAATTCCGATGCGACAGATCAGGTTTATAATGTTGCTGTCGGAGACAGGACCACATTAAACGAGCTGTTCGAGTTAATCAGGTCCGGACTGTCAGAGCAATTCCCTCATTTGAAAGATTACCAGGCAACGTACAGAGATTTTAGAGCAGGAGACGTCAAGCACTCTCTCGCAGACATATCAAAAGCAAAAAGGCTTCTTGGTTATGAACCAACACATCGTATTAGCGAAGGCATGGAAATAGCTTTAGGCTGGTATGTTACCGATATAACAAGCGAATAGCATTCACAGAGCTAAAGTGCCGGGAGACACTATACTTACGGTTAGACACTAGTCAGCATAACAATATAGAAGCTAATGTCTGCCCGGGGAAATCATCCCGAGTCAGTCTTCGATGAACAGCTTGCTATCAAGTTGACAATCAATGCCAGTGGTAATGCTCGTTACCAACCAGCAACACCCGTTGGCTCTTGAACATCGCCAAAGCCATATACAAGACTTACAAAAACACTAAACTCATCAAAGTTATCCGGATAAGAAGTGCTCTCTTTTTTACGGTACTTTAAATCCAACAGGCAATGTACTTTACGTGAAAAACGGTATCTTAAATCGCCGCCAATGGTAAGCCTTTTATCCAGACGCTCAGTGTCAACACGCTTCTCTCGAGTATATTTCACATATGCACCGCTCGAAAGCAACTGAGTCACTGGATGTGTCAACTCCATGCTTAAGCCCCGAATCACACTATCTTGCGGACTATCACTATATTCAAGTTTATTATATTTCGCTGTAATGTTTGTACGAAGTGATACATCTTCCCTTAAATACGCCAGGTGAAAAAGGCTATTGCGAACAACATCTGTTGAAACCTGCACTTCGTTGCCAATCCCACTGGCAACCACACTACTTGTATCAGTAAGCTCCGACGATATAATTGTTTCTAATGTAGAACGTGACGATAGATCTGCCAACCAATTTATAAACCCGGTAAACCCGGTCGTCTGCTCGCCGCTTTCTCTTTCGACATTCGTGGCGCCCAGGCTACCAGTGATATTTGATCGTACACGTCGAGTATCGAAGGTAAAACCCAGAGAGGTAAACATCGTATCTTCGATTGGCTGCCCAAGGGCATTTTTTTCAGTATAGTTTATCTTCCTTGCCGTGACATCAAGACCGACATTGGTCAGTCGAAACATCTGATAGTTCCAGATAGCTGACAAAGAGTACTGTTTATTATCTGTAGCTAAGACTTCGTAATAATATTGACTGAACAGTGGGGCGATAGTGATAACCTGTCGCGATGAGACCGGGAAAAAGATTTCGGCGCCTAGGTTAAATACATTAGTATCCTGTATATTATCCGGAGTATTAGCGCCGAGAGAAAACACCGGAAGCTGTGTGTAGGTGTCACTTAGAAACCAGTTGAAACGATTTTTAATCATCTCCCAATCAGCCCTTCCAGCGAAATTGTAATAATCCTCATCGGGGAAAGTATCTTGCGTATAGTGCTGGTTATTGAACGAACCTTCCATGTTATATATTAAAGCTCCCTCGTCCTCAGAGACCCTGGCTCCCACATAACCCATTGTGATCGTATCACTCACCTGGTCATCTCTGGTCAACGCTGCATTATCTGTATACTGAACACCGGCACCAACACCCGGCTCGAAAACGACTGCAGCCAAGGCATTATTGCATAACAGTAACCCAGCAACGACTATATATAATAGATAAGCTCGCGGACTCAGGCACATGTGACGATTACTAACAATTATTCGATCTAGAAACTGCTTTCTGGCACGCTGATAATATCGCCCGGCTTCAAAATAATATTAGTTTTCATGTCACCGTCTTCCATGATGTCTTTTAAACGAATGTCATATGCCACGCTGCCCTCGTTGGTCCTCCTATGCAGCTTTGTATTATTTGCATCTGCGTAAATATCTATACTGCCTGCTTCGAGAACGGCATCGAGAACCGTCATCCCCTGATGATATGGCATGGACATACTTTGTGTGACCGACCCAGTCACTCGAATTCTAGACAAAAACTCATGCCCCTGAAGACGGGTCAAAATAACCGTTACGTTTGGCGCCTTAATATACTTTGCAAGTTGTCTTTCAATATTTCCCGCCAACTCCTCAGGAGTTAATCCGGCGGCCATAATATCGCCTACCAGGGGTACGGATATTTTGCCATCAGGCCGAATCGGTTCATCTAATGACAGCTCCGCATTTTTCCAGACATTGATTTGAAGCTCATCCCCGACCGCCATCTTATATGATTTCACCAATACACTGGGGCCCGTATCCTGCCCGGAGCTTTCTTCTGGCGGCAACCTTGGATTGCCCACAGAACAGGCCATTAACCCCAGGAACAGCCCCATCATAAACAAGATTGCCAAAAAGTTTCTCATCATCACACCCTAATAATCATTAACTGCCATAGCTTGCATAACACGGCATCTCGTAAGCCGTGTTATAAAAGTTGAAATAATATAATACTAGCCTAGCTCACCCAGTATAGTCCCGGTTTTCTGGATTTATTCCTCAGGAATGCCTATATTTTCTGATTTGCTTAGCAAACTGTAAGCTGAATTTACCACACTTGGCAAACTACTTAACATCAAACAGGTGGTTCACATCCTGGATTTATAGAAAGCATTGACAAGATATCATGATAATAATCTTAATCCCGGGTAACTGCACATAACCAAATATCCATCAAGCCATTGATATTTGAACATTAACGCCACCAATTGGCTACTCTTCCAGGCACACAAAAAAGTGTGAACGACAGGCAATTGTTCGTTCAGAGCTTTTATACAGGAATAATCAAAATATATCTCAAATTTGCAAAGTGCGAACCTTTATATACTATTATTACCTATAGAAAAAGCTCAGATGCTAAATATTCACACGAGAGGATTGGTAGCACTTACTTGCAACAATCAATGAAGGATATCGATAACTATAAGACAGTTTCAACCATCAGTTAAAGTTCACTTACTATAGCAAAAAAATAGTCGGAAACGTAATTAAAAAGTGTCTTGTGTACTACTCTTTAGCTGATTTTTAATCGCTTAAGGGTCGATATGGCGAGCCTGTCTGACCTCCAGGTTTTACAGGATCTATCAACCATATTCCTGGAATTGTTTTTACTGTCGTACAGCCTCGGGCATGTTTATATATAGGTATAGATTTCGTAGATTTATTCGGGCTGGTGCCATGCACTGACTTAATATTGAACCCTATAGAAATTAACACTATTAAAAATCATGAATTACTATAATTTTCCATTAGGAGCCAGTGATAAAAATGCTATCACCCATATCATAGAAATATATTGAATTTAAGGATTAAAAATATAAATCTTGATAGTAGAGTTGCAGAAGTTACATATCGTGTTAAGAAAACAGGTATTAAATCTCTTCTAGCTGACTCATAGCGATCATGGTTTCACAGTGGCAATAAAAATACGATATTAAACAATATGTTATATGTGATCTAGATGGTAAAAGCATAATTGAAATGCAATGTTTTTTAACTAAACTCAATCACGTATAAACCAATAGCCGGTATAATCAATGTCGGCAGAAAGAGAGCAATATCAAAACAATATGGAAATAATTTCAGACAAATTGAATCGGATGTTCGCAGAGCGAGGCGATCAGCGTGCTATATGCATAGAAGATGTTAATTATTCATACTCTCAGCTTAGATCAATAACTGACAACTTAATCATAAAGTATAACAACGCTGGTATTACACCGAATGATCTAGTTGCCATTCATCTGGGCGATCCTGTACTTACAGTTACTTCCATCGTCGCTCTATACAGGATGGGCTGCCCCTATCTTCCACTCGATCCCGTATACCCGGCCGAAAGGCTAAGATATATGGCTGAAAATGCTGGTGCTCGATGGGTAATCTGTGATTCAACATTTGATGCGGCTAATTTGCAGCAGATCAACCTGGATAGATCTGAGCTGACGGCTGACTCAACTCGGAAAGCCACGACAGCAACTACCGACCTGGGCTATGTCATATACACATCAGGCTCTACTGGCAAGCCCAAGGGTGTAGAAATGACGCGGCTGGCCCTCAATAATCTTATCGAGTGGCAACTAGCACAGCAGGGCTTTGATCGACCGGCACGGACTGCACAGTTTTCAGCCTACAGTTTTGATGTGTCTTTCCAGGAGATCTTCAGCACATTATGCTCTGGCGGCTGTCTTTACCTAGTGGACAGTACCACAAAAAAAGATTTCAGATTACTACTGGACTTTGTTATCGAGCATAAGGTTGAACGCCTGTTCATGCCCTATATCGCACTGCTTAATCTCGTGCAATGGGCCAACCGCCTGCAAAAATGGCCCGTAGAATTACACACAGTCATCACTGCGGGTGAAGCACTATTGATCGACAAGAGCTTCAAACAGTTCTTCGGGCAGACCGGCGCGATGCTATTCAATCAATACGGACCATCAGAAAGTCATGTAGTGACGCAGTACCAGATGGGACAAGATTTAAACTCATGGTCATCAACCCCGCCTATCGGAACCGTCATCAGCAATACCTTTATCTACCTGCTTAACGATGATGAGGTTGTTTCAGATTCAGGTACAGAAGGTGAAATCTATATCGCTGGGCAATGTCTGGCAAAGGGTTATATCAACAACCCTGAAGAGACCAGAGAGAAATTCATCACGCTCGATATCGATGGTGAACAACACCGTGCTTACCGCACCGGTGATATTGGCCGCTGGGATGAAACCGGCGAATTGATCTACTGTGGCAGAACTGACGACCAGATTAAAATTAGTGGCTACCGTATCGAGCCCTCTGAAATAGAGGCCAAGATGCTCGAACTGCCTGATATCCATAGCGCGGCTATCGCCGTACAAGGCTCAAGAACCGACGATAAAACACTTGTCGGCTTTATCGTTTTCAAAAATGAACAGACTGAGATCTCTGCCATTAAAGAACAGCTGAAATCCCTTCTGCCTGAATACATGGTGCCAAAAATCATCGTTCCAGTGGAACAGTTAATCAGGACACCTAGCGGGAAAATAGATCGGAAATCTATGCTGGAAAGCTATATAAAAGACAGGGAAAGTACAGAAGAAGATAGCATCAACGCAACGACCGAACTTTCTTCTGAGGCGATAACCAGGATATTGAGCGAAGAATTATCGGTCAACGAATTAAGCATTGATCAAAACCTGATCGACCTGGGTATGGACTCGCTGACCGCTAACCGTATCGTCGCACGCTTTTATGATGATTTATCACTGGACATACCCGCATATCGCCTATTTCAATATCGGACCATAGGTGACTTGCTGGATAGCATAAAAAACAGCAACACGATCCCGCAGCTAAAGAGTCATACCCTATCAGCCGCTCCCGGTGGTGAAGGACATGACATCGCTATTATCGGTATGTCGGTTAATGTGCCGGGAGCCGATAACCTGGTTGATTTCTGGAACAACCTGATCGAGGGAAATGAATCTTTACAAGGGGACTCTCTGACTGCAGATAACAAGATTTCACTACGTGGCCTGCTCAATAATCCACTGGGGTTTGATGCAGCTTTTTTCAATATAACACCTGCTGAAGCTGAATTCATCGACCCCCAGCAGCGCATCATGTTAATGCTGGCCTGGCATGCCCTGGAAGATGCCGGTTGCGTGATCGACGAGTTTGCGGGTCGTATCGGTGTCTATTGCGGTACAGGCAATAACACTTATTATCTCAAGAATGTTTTAAGAAACGAAACAAAAATGGATGAATACGGCGAGCTTCAGGCGATGATCGCTAACGAAAAAGATTATACAGCGACGCGCATCTCTCATAAGTTGAACCTGAAGGGTCCCAGTTTAAATATCCTCACTGCCTGTTCGACCTCACTCGTCTCCGTCTATGAAGCAGTAAAAGCGCTACGTGCGGGTGACTGTGACCTTGCTCTTGCTGGTGGAACAGCGGTGAGCTTCCCACAACAACTACCGTACGAATATCAGGAAGGCGGTATTTTTTCCAAAGACGGGCACACCCGGCCATTTGACCAGAATAGTTCAGGAACCGTTTTTAGCGATGGCGGAGGGATGGTCGTGTTAAAACGACTGGACTACGCGAACAGTGATAATGATGAAATCTATGCCGTAATCAGTGGTGCTGCAGTCAATAACGATGGCGGCGAAAAAGGAAGTTTTTCTGCGCCTTCTATCGAAGGCCAGAAAAATGTTGTCTATGCCGCGCATATCGATGCAGGCATAACAGCAGACCAGATCGATTACGTAGAAGCGCACGGAACGGCAACACCGCTGGGCGACCCGATTGAAGTGGAAGCATTAACAAATGCGTTTCATTTGAGCACAGAGAGGAAACAATACTGCGGCCTTGGCTCTGTCAAAAGTAATTTTGGCCATCTCACAGCAGGCGCTGGCGTCATCGGGTTAATCAAGTCGGCCTTATCATTAAAGTATTCCTATGTTCCTCCTACGATTAATTTCAGAGAAGCGAATACCTCACTTAACATTGAAAGCACACCGTTTTACATCGCCAGTGAAGGCATAGATTTACGCACATCCGCATCAAACCCAAGCCTAATCGGTGTAAGTTCCTTTGGTATAGGCGGGACAAATGCCCACGTTGTTTTAAAGTCGAATACATCACTCGCACAGATAGAAGACAGTCCGCGTCACAATTTACCGCTATACATCAGCGCCAAGAGTGCCGACGCATTAAAAGCATACCTGGAGAGCTATAAGGGATGGCTGTCTACCAAGGGAGAGGCAAACATTAACCAACTGGCTTATTCGACGCATAATTGCAGGCAGGCGTTTAGCTATCGAGCATCGCTAGCTGGTAATAATATGCAACAGCTTTTAGATGACATCGATTTAAAAGTTAGGCAGTTACCCAATGCCTCTGCTTTTAATTATCAAAACCTCGTTTTTTTATTCCCCGGACAAGGCACGCAGACAATACAGATGGGGCGTTACCTATATAGCAGTAATGAACTTTATAGAACACATTTCGACAGCTGCGCCCAGATCCTGCTCACAAAACATAATATTGATATCACCAATATCATAGAGTCCGACGACGAGTCGCTGCAACAGACTGAATTTGCCCAGCCAGCAATATTTTCGGTTTCATACGCTTTAGCCAGGTCACTGACCGATCTCAAAATTTATCCAACTCACACTGTTGGTCATAGTATCGGGGAACTGGCCAGTGCTGCTCTGGCGGGCGTTTTCTCACTTGAAGATGCACTCGAGGTGGTTGTAACCCGTGCGCGGGTGATGCAACAGCAGCCTCCCGGCGACATGATTGCAGTGACTGCAAGCGCTGATCAGCTAACCTCGTTTATTGATGAGGAAGTCGTGTTAGCTGCTGACAACTCTCCAGACATCTGCACCTTGTCAGGCACTACGCAGGCTATCAAGCGCACCATGCAAGCGCTCGACGAAGCAAATATCGACTATAAGCCCTTGAAGACATCGCACGCTTTTCACTCGCCACTTATGCAGGGTGCATACCATGCCTTCATAAATGCACTCTCCCATATCAGATTATATAAACCTGAAATACCGTTCATCTCCTGCGTCAGCGGAGACTGGATAACCGCCGAGCAAGCAACAGATATAGCATACTGGGCATCGCAAATTCTTAGCACCGTCAGGTTTCGTTCTGGTATAGAAAAAATACTTGATCTTAAAAATGTCCTCATAATCGAGTCTGGCCCCAGAAAGACGCTGGCGGGGTTGTGCACACAAAATCTGCTTGAAAAAACGGATTTCAAAACCATTAACCTGTTGCCGGATGCTGGTGATAAAAACAAGGAAGAAATAAATTTCACTCGCGCTCTAGGGGCGATATGGCAAGCTGGCGGCAGAATCGACTGGGCACCACTGTATCAAGCTGAAGACTGCGTGAAACAGAACCTGCCACACTACCCTTTCCAGTTGAAGGACTATTATATTGCGCCTGAAGAACCGCGTGTTCCCGTGCAGCCTTTCGGGCTCAGCCTGGAGCCCGGTATTTTAAACAGGCAGTTACAGACAAACCAAAACAATATCACTTCATTACCGACCGAGAATGACATGAGCAGCACTTTATTAGACTCCATAAAAACATTATTTTCTGATGCTTCTGGTTTAGACCTTACCGGGGCGGATAATTCTGCTAACTTTTTTGAACTGGGGCTGGACTCCCTGTTTCTTACACAGGCCAGCCTCTCGATAAAAAAGGAATTCAAGACCTCTGTGACGTTCAGACAGCTCCTCAATGAATATAACTCGTTCACTAAACTCGAAGAATACCTGCTTGATGCCGGTGTAAAACCGGAACCTGCACCCCAGGCAACAGCACCCAACTTCGACAACACCCCAAACATGCAGCCAAACTTTGTAGCCCCGCCGAATTCAGTTAATCAAGCTATGCCATCCCTGGATATGAATGCTCTCATGATGCAACAGATGCAACTCATCAATAGCCAGATGCAATTACTCGGCTTAAGCATGGCGCAAAATCCTGCTCCAGCAGCGACTACACCCGCACAGGCGACTGAAGAAGGCCCCACACCGGCAGCCACAGAGAAGAAAATACCATTTGGTGCATCAGTAAGGATTAATGCAAAACGCAGTAACGAGTTATCTGAAAAACAAACAGAGCACCTGAATAATCTAATCCACAGATACACATCTAAAATGCAGAAGTCAAAAGCTTTTGCTCAGGACAATAGAAAACAACTGGCCGACCCACGTGTTGTTTCCGGATTCAGAAGCACTCTAAAAGAGCTCATCTTTCCTATCGTCGTCGAAAAGTCTAGTGGTGCATACTTGTGGGACATCGACGGAAATCGCTATATCGATATCACTTGTGGTTTTGGCTCCAACTTCTTTGGTAACGGTGCTGACTTTATAAAGCAGGCACTTGCAGAACAGCTTGAAAAGGGATACGAGATAGGCCCGCAAAATCCGATGGTCGCAGAAGTATCAAAAATGTTCTGTGAGATCACGAGCAGCGATAGAGTCGCATTTTGTAACACAGGATCTGAAGCAGTGTTAGGCGCTATACGACTTGCCAGGACTGTAACAGCTAAAGAAAAAATCGTCATGTTTGAAAATGACTACCATGGCATCAACGATGAAGTGATAACTAACCGTGGGCGTAATGGCCAGTCTGTTGCAGCAGCGGCTGGTATACCTGCAGAGCATGTAAGCAATACCATCATACTTGACTATGGTGATGAGCGATCATTGGACATCATCAAGGAACAGGCTGATGAGATAGCAGCCGTTGTAATCGAACCTGTACAAAGCCGAAACCCTGAATTGCAGCCTAAACAGTTCTTACATAAATTAAGAAAGATTTGTGACGAAGAAGATATTGCCCTGGTTTTCGATGAAGTGATCACTGGTTTTCGTATCAATAAGAATGGTGCGCAAGGGTATTTTGATGTTAAAGCCGATATTGCTACATACGGCAAGGTCATCGGCGGAGGTATGCCGATTGGCGTCATAGCCGGGAAAAGCCAATACCTTGATGCACTAGATGGCGGACAATGGCAATTTGGTGACGATTCTGCGCCAGAAGTGGGTGTAACCTATTTTGCTGGCACGTTTGTGAGGCACCCTCTAGCACTTGCAGCAGCAAAGGCCGTCCTCGAATATTTGCAGAAGCACCCTGACACACAGGAAAAACTTAATAATAAAACTGAAACAATGGTCTCTGAGCTCAATCATTATTGTCAACAAGTTGGCGTACCTATCAAAATACCTCATTGTGGATCATTATTTAAAATTAAAATACCACAGGAAATTCCTTACGAGGAGCTTATATATGTACTGATGAGAGAGAAAGGGATTCACATTTGGGATGCAAGGCCTTGTTTCATAACCACAGCACACTCGGATGACGATATAAGGTTTTTCATCAATGCATTCAAACAGTCGGTAGATGAGATGCTGCAGATGGGGTTCTTACCGAGCAGCAAGCTTACTGAATCAGATAAAATTATTACTTTCGATAAGGGCGCTCCTCCAGTAGAAGGTGCGCGACTCGGTAAAACGCCAAATGGAGACCCTGCATGGTTTATAGAAGACCCAGACAACCCGAATAAATATAAAATTGTAACTTATGAGTAAATGACTGAACACAGGCATTATTTTATATTCATGCAGGATGGTTTATGTATATCTGATAGGGGCACTTACCCGGTGCATTAAGATTACGTATTGGCAAATAGTGTCTTATGCCGAATGAACTTCAAAGACGCAGAACCATCTCTGGGAGATATAAAAAAACTGGTAAGGTTGATGACCATCTCTCTTGGAACAGGCGTAGACCGGGTAGTTTAAAGTAAAATCATGGAATAGACAGGTTTCAGTCCTATATGCACTCATGTGCGAAACATTCATAAGACAGCCATACATTATTACGTGTATAGCCATGGATTATTGCGGGCAAGGCCACCAACTGACAATCTAGAGGGTAATATTTACAGATTTGCAGCGGTTTTTAAAAGGAAGAGCTTAGAATAAGCCATTATCTTTATTTTATAATCTAATATATAACAAGTAATTAGCACTTTTTCAGCACAATTACAGTGTGGAAGCTGGAGCCAATAAGGTCAACTAATGAAATTTATTTTTACATATCAGTAGGACAGGATCCATGCCAAAAGATATATCTATACAAGGCGTAGAGTATAACCCCTTTGCAGATGAAGAAGAGCTCTCTTTAGTTGTACCGTCGACCGAGCCTCAGAGGGAAATATGGTCTTCTGTCCAGATGTCAAAAAAGGCTTCCTGTGCTTTTAACGAATCGATAACACTGGAGTTTGACGGTCGGATCGATCGTCAGGCTTTATCTTCAGCATTAGAGTATTTAATCAAACGTCATGATTCATTACGAACCACATTTACACCTGACGGTTCCAGCCTGTGTATTTCAGATGCAATCAATCTTGTAGTAACAGAAATTTCTGGTAACGAGAAGGATTACAAACTTGCCGTACTGAAAGAGGCTGACACGGCATTTGACCTTGAAAATGGACCGTTGATTCGATTTATCCTGGTAACCGAAGGTGAGGATAAAGCCTGGCTCATTCTTTCTGCTCACCACATTATCTGTGATGGCTGGTCTCTGGCGATACTGGTAAACGATCTAGAAAAAGCCTATAACGCCGCACGAATAAATCAGGAGCCTGAACAGGCAGCAGCCTACCCTTACTCACAATACGCTAAAGAGTATTCAGAGCAAATACACCAGTCTGACGATAAAAAGTTCTGGACAGATTTGTTTGCCGGATCATTAACGACTGTTGATTTACCTGCCGACTTTGAACGGCCCGCATTTAGATCTTTTGATGCGGACAGGATAGATTATCAAATAAATCCCGAGCTGATCACCGCTGTAAAAAAACTCGCGGGAAAACAGGGCGTCAGCCTGACTGCGCTCATGCTTACCGCATATTACACCTGCCTCTATAAATGGAGCGGCGAACAAGATCTTGTGGTAGGCCTGCCTGCAGCGAATCAACCACAATACGATTCAGAATCACTTGTCGGTCACTGCGTAAACTTTCTGCCACTACGTATAAGGCTGGATGCTGACCAGGAATTTCGTACGACGCTTTCAAATGTCAGCGACCTGATCCTTGATGCTTACGAACATCAGAATTTTACCTATGGCTCTTTACTGAAAAGCTTACCGATAAAACGTGATCCTTCACGTATTCCTCTATGCCCCGTATCTTTTAACGTCGACCAGGGCATACAGGGCTCAAAGTTAAAATTCCAGGGCCTGGATGTACATTTCCACTCTAATCCCAGGGCTTATGAAAACTTTGAGATGTTCATAAACGCTTCTGATTATGGCGATAAATTTATAATCGAGTGCCAGTACAACACAAATATATTTTCTGAATCATCGATGCTTAATCGACTCGATGAATATTGTATGGTGCTCAGTCAGTTAACCGATGACGTCCAACTAAAACTGTCTGACATCAGATTATTATCAGATGATACATGCGCGGTCTTATTACAGCGACACTCGAACACACAGGACTTCGGGCGATTTACTTCTCTACCAGAACTCTTCGATAGACAGGCCACCATCTCGCCAGAGAAAGACGCTATCAGCTGTGACGGTGAAACACTAAGTTATCATCAGCTTGCTCAACGCTCAAACCAGGTAGCCTCCTATTTAATTTCGAATGGCGTCATTCCAGGAACACTCATAGGTATTTGCCTGGACAGAAGCATCGAGCTACCCGCTGTTTTACTCGGTGTCCTTAAAGCTGGCGCAGGTTATGTACCGCTAGATCCTGAATATCCTTCAGACCGTCTCAACTATATGCTCGAGGATGCAAACCTTCAATATCTGATATCACAGGACATCTATGTCGATCGCTTATCCGATGTAGAACATACCCTATTGATTGACGACCTGCTGAGCAACAGTGATAAAAGTACAAACGAGACTCCCGAGCTTACGATCTCAGGAGAATCTGTCTGTTATGTTATTTATACTTCTGGGTCCACCGGAAAGCCTAAAGGGGTTATGGTACCGCATTCGAGTGTTAGCAACTTTTTACAGAGCATGGTGCAAACGCCGGGTATCACCGGTTCAGACACTTTATTGGCAGTAACGACCCTGTCCTTCGACATCGCTGTACTTGAATTGTATCTACCCATCATCAGCGGCGCAAAAGTTGTTATCGCAACACGTGATCAAGTAATAGATGGTAACAGGCTCAAAGACCTGATCGCCCAGAATCATGTGAGTATCATGCAGGCCACGCCGGCAACCTGGCGGCTATTATGTAACGCTGACTGGCAAGGTGGCAAAGAATTCAAGATACTATGCGGCGGTGAAGCATTACCTCGAGATCTATGTAGCGACCTACTGAGCCGCAGTGGCCAGCTTTGGAACATGTATGGCCCGACAGAAACCACGGTCTGGTCAACCTGCCATATGATTAGCGATGCAGATAATCCGCCACTGATAGGCAAAGCTATTGCCAACACAAACCTCTATGTTCTTGATGAATTTTATAATCTGGTTCCAGATGGCATTCCCGGAGAGCTGTACATTGGAGGTGACGGCGTAACCCTGGGGTACCTTAATAGAGAATCATTAACACAGGAACGCTTTTTACAGCTTGAGATCGCGGGTGATGACCGGTTATATCGAACTGGCGACAAAGTACGATTTAATATTGATGGCAACCTGGAATACCTGGGACGGCTGGACAACCAGATCAAGCTGCGCGGATTCAGGATTGAGCTGGGTGAAATTGAAACAGCTATCCGCCAGCACGACTCGGTCAAAGATTGTGCACTATCTGTACAAAAAATATCTGCTGAAGATGAACGACTAATCGGCTACATCGTGGCATCAGGGGAGACCGTCGACTTTAAACAGATACGGGACTTTCTGTCAGAAACACTGCCAGCGTATATGATACCACTCCATTTCATGCTGATTTCAACCTTGCCCAGAACACCAAATGGAAAGCTAGACCGTAACGCACTTCCTGAATTTGACTTTTCTGGCATTGAAAAAAAAGCTGTGAAGGAAGCACGGACACCGTCTGAACGCTTGCTGGCTTCGATCTGGAAAGATGTACTAAAACTTAATACGGTTAACATCGAAGATAATTTCTTTGACCTTGGCGGGCACTCCCTGCTTATCGCAAAGATTATACAAAAGCTGGAGCAGGCTGAATCAGTCCAGCTCGAATACCGGGATATATTTGACAATCCGACGATCGAGAGCCTGGCTTCATATCTAGATAGTAAAGCGGGAAATGACAACAGCCATCTCGCAAGTCCGATCGTAGCACGCGAAAAATCACAACAAAGTGCACTATCTCCGGCTCAGCAACGACTCTGGTATCTGGACAAGATGGATCCCGGCTCGACACATTTTAATTTGCCGTCAGCATTCAAATTTATTGGAAAGCTCGATATACCCGCGCTTGAGCTTGCTTTTCAACAGATGATAAACCGGCATGAAGTATTTCGCACATCGATTATTGAACTGGAAGATAACCCCGTACAGCATATTGCTGACAGCATTAATTTTACACTCGCAGTTACCAGCATCCCTGCAGTAACAGACCAGCAGGAGCTGCTTGCTGACAAGCTCGACCTGCTGCAACGCACAACTTTCGATATATCTCAGGCCCCATTATTCAAAGTTGAGCTGATAACGCTGAATGATTATGAGAACGTGTTGTTTTTCATGCCACACCACCTTATATTCGACGGCTGGTCATTCGATGTCTTCGTCCACGAATTAACTACGCTATACAGCATAAATACCGGTGTTGAAATTGAGCCACTAACAGATTTACCTATTCAGTACACGGATTATGCTGCCTGGCTCCGCGACCTGCTGTCCAGTAATGAACTCGACCATCAACTCGAATACTGGAAAGAACATCTGGCTGGCAATTTACCAGTATTGCAAATGCCAATCGATTATCCACGACCAGAAATAGCGACAAACAAAGGCGCCGAGATACATTTTCAGATTGATGAGTCATTGTTTACCTCACTGGAGAGCCTGGCGCGATCGAAGGAAGTATCGGTATTCATGTTGCTGATGAGCAGTTATTTAAGTTTGCTATATCGTTATACAGGGCAAACTGATCTCATTGTTGGCGCCCCGATGGCGGACAGGACACGGCCTGGAACGGAGAACCTGATCGGCTTTTTTGTAAACGCCCTGGTATTACGTTTTAACATTAATCCACAGCAAAGCTTTACCGAATTACTCGAGCACGTTAAAGAAGTCTGTTTATCCGGATTCGCGAATCAGGACGCTCCTTTCGAGACTCTGGTCGAGCAACTCAATCCAGAAAGGGATTTAAGTCGCGCACCATTATTCCAGACATCTGTTACTTATCAGGACGTGACCTCACGAGAGATATCTATGGGAGACATTGATATCCAGCAGGTAGAGATCCCCACTATCGAGGCGCCTCTGGATGTCAATATCTGGTTCAAACGCCGCGGCAACAAAGTTCTTGGCGCGGTAGTTTATAGCACGGATCTTTTTCATGCCGATTCAATACATAGGCTTGTAGATAACTTTCAAAATATACTGCGTTCCATAGCTCACAACTGGCACCAGCCTGTCGCCAGACTCGAGCTGTTATCAAAACCGGATATTACGGCTTTAAAAGCCTTCAACAATAATACTGAAAAGCACTGGGAGCCCTCCAGTTCTATTCAGATGTTAATAGAGAAGCAAGTTACTAAGTCGCCTGGCGATGTAGCCGCTACCTGCGGCACTCAGACAATGTCCTATCTTGAGCTGTCGCAGCGCAGTAACCAGTTAGCCCGTTACCTGATACAACAAGGCGTTCAGCCTGGCCAGATGATCGGCCTGTGTGTCGACCGTTCTCTTGATATGCTGGTTTCATTGCTCGGCATTCTAAAAACAGGCTGTTGCTATATACCACTGGACCCGGAGTTTCCACAGGAAAGGCTGGCTTACATGGTGAAAGATGCCGGGCTTGACTGGATGATCACACAGGACCAGTTTTCTTCGGTTTTACCCGAGGTGAATACAACCGTTCTGCTTGATGATATTACTCAGCTACTAGAAGGCATATCGATCGAAACTGTTGACTGTCAAATAGACCCGGAATCATTAGCTTATGTAATTTACACCTCAGGCTCCACAGGCAATCCAAAAGGAGTTATGGTCCAGCACTCGGCCGTGATTAACTTTCTGCAGAGTATGTCAGAAACACCTGGCCTGACAGCTCAGGATAAGCTGTTGGCAGTGACAACTTTGTCATTTGATATCGCTGTATTGGAACTCTACCTCCCGCTTATAGTGGGAGCTACCACGGTTATAGCCTCAAAGATGGATGTTATCGATGGACGACGCCTGCTTGACCTGATTAAAAACCACGGCATTACCGCTATGCAGGCGACCCCCGCAACCTGGCGCATGTTGATAGCTGCAGGCTGGGATGAACAACATCAGCTGAAAGCATTATGCGGAGGGGAAGCATTACCAGGCGACCTGGCAGGACAGCTGGTCACTCGGAGCTCAGCCCTATGGAACATGTATGGCCCGACAGAGACCACTGTCTGGTCAACCTGTAGCCTGGTGGAAGATGCTAATCAGCCCCTGAGCATCGGAACACCAATAGCTAATACACGTTTATATATTCTGGATGACAACATGAACCCCGTACCACAAGGCGTTGCCGGGGAGCTCTATATTAGCGGTGAAGGAGTAACAAAAGGTTATTTGAATAACGCAGATATGACCAACAGCAAATTTATAGAAAATGGAATTGAACCAGTTGGACGCTTGTACAGAACTGGCGACAGTGTTAGATACCGTATTGATGGAAGCCTTGAATACATAGGTCGCATCGATCATCAGGTTAAAGTGCGCGGCTACAGGATTGAACTGGGTGAGATTGAATCGGTGTTACGAGAGCATGACAGTATTAGTGATTGCATCGTTTCGGTCATAGAAGAACGCTCGGGGGATGCACGCCTCGTGGCTTATATCGTTTGGCAGTCCAGCCCTGTTACCATGACAGAATTACGTTCGTATTGTAAAAAATGGCTACCGGCATATATGATACCGCAGCATACTGTCGATATCGATGAGATGCCCAAGACTCCCAACGGCAAGGTCGATCGAAAAAAACTACCCGATGTCTTTTCTAATCTCGCTCAGCAAGATTCATTTGTCGCTCCTGATACACAGGAGCAGATATGGCTTGCTGATATATGGGAGCAGTTGATAGGCACCAGCAAGATTGGCAAACACGATAATTTCTTTGACCTCGGCGGACACTCACTGTTATCGATGCAGATCATACATAAGATCGAATCAGAGACTGGCGTAGTATTGAACCCACGTGACATATTATTGGAGACACTCGAACAAATCGCGTCAAAATTTGAACTTCCCGCAGAAGACATCTCTAAAAGCAACTCTAACACCGGTATATTAGGGCGAATTTTCAACAGGAAGAGAAACTAAACAGTCAATCATGCATCCATTCTATTTTGGAAAATCCGAACAACCGCTATACGGCGTTATTCATAACCCGTCTGGCGGAAATTATAGAAACTCTGCAATCCTTCTCTGTAATTCTGTTGGCTACGAAAACATTCGCTGTCACAAGGCATTGAGACGGCTAGCTAACCGTCTTTCCGAATCCGGATATTATGTCCTGCGTTTCGATTATTCTGGTGTCGGTGACTCCTCTGGTACATTTGAAGAAAAGGATATGTCTCACTGGAAAGAAGATATCCTGCTCGCAAAAGAAGAGCTCTGTGCCATCTCGGGGTTGCATGCCATCGATTGTGTAGGCATCAGGCTCGGCGCAACATTAGCCTGCAATGCGTTATCTGATGCAGGTATAAAAACTCTGGCACTGCTAGATCCGATAATCAATGGCAATGATTTCATACACACACTCGATAAGTTACAGGACGAGGTCATCAATAGCTCAATGTGGTTCCAGGCCCCCAGGGATAGAAATAAAATACCCGACAACGAGTTTCTCGGCTATCGCTACTCACCGACGCTTATCCAGCAGCTTAGCGAAGAAAACATAATTGATGATTCGCAACCAACTATCTCGAAGATACTACATCTCTACACTGATCAAAATACGGTCATTGAAAAAATACCCGACAATCTAAACGCTATAGATTTCATCTCAGAGCACTTACTTGATGACAGCAAATGGGGCCAGCTCGAATCAATCGATTCTTCACTGATAGCAAATCATGCAATTGATAGAGTCATCCAGGAATTCCTATGATTAGCGAAGCAATCAGTATCTACGGTGATCAAAAGAACCTTCAAGGTATAGCCAGTGTTCCTGGTGAATATAGATGCAGCGATATCGCTGTAATACTATTAAATGCAGGAATGGTCCGTAAAGTAGGTCCATTTAACATGAACGTCGACATCGCAAGAAGTCTTGCCTCTGATGGCTATTTTGCATTTCGTTTCGATATGGCTGGGCTGGGGGACAGCACAAAGATAAAAACCGGTAAAACTCATCTCCAGAACGCGATAGATGACATGGTCGCAACCATGTCACACATCGAGACACAATATAATATCCATAAGTTTATTTTTATGGGTCTATGTACTGGTGCAGATCATGCCCACATAATAAGCGTTCAGGACGAACGCGTAGTAGGTAATGTCTGGCTTGATGGCTATGGCTACCCCACACCGAAATTTTTGGTGAACAGGATAATGCCCGTATTACTGAATCCCGTACGCCTGGCTAAAGGCATCATCCGCCGCTTGAAACCTTCGCCAGCCAAGATTTCGGCATCCAGTGTCGACGCCTATGTTTGGAAATTACCAGAAAGAAATAGCTATATACGTGACATGGAGCAAACATTTCAGCGCGATGTTAAATCGCTATACCTGTTCAGTGGCGGTGTTAATGTTTATTACAATTATGAAGATCAGTTTAAAGATGGATTTGGGAAATATGATTTCTGGAAGAATATAGAAGTAGCGCACTACCCGAAATTCAGTCACACCTACCTGCTTATCGATGACAGACAAGTTATGATTAAACGGGTTAGAGACTGGCTCGGTAAACACTTTAAACACTAGCTCACAGGAGTTTACTTTGCAGGAAGAAAAATATAAATATCTCGAACTGAACGATGATGATTACGCCGTTAAATTTAATAAGGAACCATTCATCTTCAAGCACTCACTAGAGAGCTGCAGCTTACTCTCTTTTACAACGCTTGCGGAAACCATCTTGAAACTACCTAAATCACACGTATATTTTAGTTCTGGCAATGTTGATATCACGGCAAATCTGGATACTGCACACAAATTATTCAAACCAGAAATGACACTGCAGGATGCGTTCGCCAATATAGAGACATCCGGCGCCTTTGTCATGGTACGGGAACCGGAATCCGACCCTGTATTCAAAGAACTTTTCAGTGATCTAATTAGCGATGTAAAAAGATTTGCAGACAACATAGACCCGGGGTTACACGGTTTTAAACTATATCTCTTTATAGCTTCGCCCGAGAGTGTTACGCCTTTCCATATCGATCGATATTCAACTTTATTATTCCAGCTACAGGGACACAAAGATGTCAACGTGTGGACCCCATGGGATAAGTCTTTAATATCTGATTTTGAACTAGAGCAGTTTTTCAGTTTTAAAGAAGGCTTCTCTCCAGAGCTTAAAGATGGTTACCTGGATACTGCCGTGGTCAATCATATCCACCCTGGTGAAGCTGTACATATACCTTTTGTTTCACCTCACTGGATTATAAATTCTGCCGAAGTCTCAGTCTCTCTTTCTATTATTTTCAACAGTAAGCGCACCACCAATATTGCCAATGCACTTCGATTTAATAACTGGTACAGGAATAAATTTAACATCTCCGCAGCGCCAGTAAATAACTCACGTATTCAAGACGCCTTCAAGGCATCTATCTATAATTTCTATCAAAGCGTAGCCTAACAAAACTGCAATACATGGTGATTACGGCGATGAGTCATCACAAAACAAAGTATAGGCAAATTGCTGCGATCTGCTTTTTTTGTCTGTTATGCCTGTTATTTCTCACCATTGCTTTATACGCAAACAACAACTTTATCGGACAACCCGATAGAAACAGACAGATAAATTCTCTAGTGCCAATCGCCGTTCTCGGCGACTCTGACAGCCACAGTTACAGGGATAGTTACGACAACAAAGAACGTGGTGGAAAGTATCACGCTTATTCCTACAACTGGATCGAGCTCTGGTCCAGACTGGCAAAAGATGAGATCAACCCTGGTCAATGGGGCACATGGGGGAGCCACTACCGGATCGCTCGCATTAAGAATCTGCTCAGCTTGAAAAGTCGATCGCCAGAAAAGCTAGACTATGAATATAACTACGCAGTATCCGGTCTTAGCTGCAGGTCGCTCCTGAATGATTGGCCATACCAGGGGAAATGGTTACTCAATGAAATAAGGTCGAACACCGATTATTGGAACAATGGCATCGTCATAATAAAGATAGGATACAACGATATAGGGAAAACGAGTGATTTAAAGCAGTGGCAGAAGTCTGGCCTTAGCACTGAATCAACTACCCTCGTTTCCAACTGTACAGACTCTATCATGGCCATGTCAGATTCGATTCTTGCCATATCTCCCGGCGTTAAAATATCGATAGCAGGCGTAGCCAGAACCTATAACTTCATGGATGAATGGGATGAGAGACTAGATCAAAAAAGCATTCAAAATATTGAAGAAGTATTATCGGGTTTTGATTCCAGGCTCGAAAAATACGCCAGCGATCGGCCACGGGTCGCTTACATCGATGATCATTTCTGGTTCAACAAGATATTTGGTTCACAGGAATCGAATGATTTAAAACCCAGGATTAAATTTTCACAAGACATAGAGTTAATAAATGCTTCTGGTGATGAGCCAGTCAATATGCTACTAGCCGATCATCATACCGGCACCTTATATAACGGGCTATGGATCAATCACCTGATAACTGAAATCAACAGGCAGTTAAATATGACACTTTCCAAGCCTGATCTTAGACAGGTCGCAGAAACAGCAGGATTAATTTCAGACTAAAGCTTTATCGGTAATTCGCGAACAGGCACTCCCGTTTGTGCCATCAGTGCATTAGCCAGGGCTGGCGCCAGAGGCGGGACACCAGGCTCACCAATGCCTTCGGGGCTTTCAAAACTATCTACGATGACGACTTCTATTTCCGGTATTTCATCCATCCTTAGTATCGGATAGTCATGGAAATTACTTTGCTCAACCCTTCCATCTCTAATAGTGATTTTAGAATTTATCGCTGCTGAAAGGCCATATATTACTGAGCCTTCCATTTGTTGATTAACAATGTCCGGGTTAATGACAATACCACAATCGATTACACAGACGACTTTTGAGACGCGATATGTACCGCTAGAATCTTGCTCAAGCTCGAGCATCTGCGCTACATAGCTACCAAAACAATAAGCTGCCGCAACACCGTATGACAAGGAACCCACGACCTTGCCCTTCCAGTTCATCTTTTCGGCAGCCAGTTCTAGTACCTTGCGCAACCTCGGTGACCCATCGAGCAACTTCAAGCGATACTCCAGTGGATCATGTCCGCCCTTTTGTGCAAGTTCGTCCAGAAAATGTTCTACCGCAAAAACATTATAATGCGCTGCTACTGAGCGCCAGGGTCCGTGAGGAATTATTTTTTCTTTATCAAAAACCCGAATGCGCTGGCTTGGTATATTATATAAATGACTCGCACCCGAAGCGTTCACTCCGAAGCCTTTAATAATATGCTGCCATCCGATCGGCATGCCATCCTTGTCCAGCACGCCTTTCATCTCATGAAAAGTCATCGGGTGATAGAAATCGTGTTGCAAATCCTCTTCTCGACTCCAGACCAACTGCACCGGCTTAGCAAAGTGCTCTGCAAGCTGAACCACCTCCGACACATAGTCCTGCTTGGCACGTCGTCCAAAGCCACCGCCGAGCAAAGTAGTATTAACTTTTATACTATCATCGTATCCACCGATAAACTTGTGCCCTATTTTTTTTATGCCCCGTTCGACCATGGTCTGGGTCAGGTCTCTCGCTGCATCATATGCAGCACTTGGTGATTGTGTAGGCGCCCATATCACTAGATCACCATCGTCTTGAAAATGCGCAGTACAATTCATCGGCTCCATTGTCATGTGCGCCTGGAACGGCTGGAGATAATCACTCTCGACGATTATCTCCGGTCGTTCAAAAATCTCACTATCAACTATCTTGCTAATCTCTTTTGATGGTGCTTCTTGTGCTGACTTTTTAACTAGATCGATGATCGACTGATATGAGACGTTTTTGTTCTCTCCGAAATCCCACTCGACATCCAGTGCTCTAGCCATCTCAAATGCTGTCCAGGTATCCTCCGCAACCAGAGCAACACCTTCATTGATCTCGAACACATCGATAGCACCTTTTCTCTCCAGCACATCTTTTTTATCGAACGATCTAACCCGTCCACCGAAGACCGGGCAATGTACGACTGTCGCATAAAGCTGCTCCGGTAGTTTGATGTCTATACCGTATATCGCTGAACCATCTATTTTTTCTACGACATCCTTTCTGTGTACGGCCTTGCCGATAATCTTAAATTCATTCGGTTCTTTCAATGAGACCCTGTCAGGAATGCTGATATCGGCAGTGGCAGCGACAAGCTCACCATAAGGGACCCTGCTTGCCGTGCCTTCATGCAAGACGTTACCATTTTCTGCAAACATCTCTGAAGAAGGTATCGACAGTTTCTTCGCAGCTGCATCGATAAGGATTTCTCTCGCGATAGCTCCAGCCTGTCGCAAGGTTCTCCACCCTTTTCTGATACTGGAACTACCGCCAGTTATCTGGTACCCATAGACAGGATCAACCGATGCTCTTTCGACTTTAATGGATTCCCATGTAACCTCTAGCTCTTCCGCGACCATCATGGGCATCAGAGTGTATGGGCCTTGCCCCATCTCTGACTCAGCCACGATCACTGTGACCTGGTTGTCTGCATTGATCCTCAGCCAGGCATTTGGAATAAACGCTTCGCTAGCGCCATCTGTATTATCTCTATCCCTGGAGCTACAGCCCCAGTTCATCCCGATCACAAGACTCGAGCCAACGGTTGCTGTTGCTAGCTTTAAAAAATTTCGCCGATCAAGATTAACCGTACTCATTATTCGTTCAATCTATCATCAGTTCAGCAGCGACTTTTATCGCCTTGAGGATTCGCGGATAGGTACCACAGCGACAGAGCACAGTGGACATCGCGTCTCTGATACTCTCATCATCCGGGGTTTTATTCCTGTTTAATAACGCGATGGCTGTCAATATCTGCCCTGACTGGCAATAACCACATTGAGGAACCTGTAAATCCTGCCATGCCTGCTGGACAGGGTGGCGACCTGAAGCACCCACACCTTCTATCGTGGTAATGCTCTTTCCATTTACCTGGTTCGCAGGTATGAGGCATGATCTCTCAGGGGCGCCATCAATCAATACAGTGCAAGCGCCACAAACCCCTATGCCACATCCATATTTTGTTCCTGTAAGATGAAGCTCATCCCGTAACACCCACAGTAACGGTGTGTCTCCTTTATCCGAGTCGATCTGATAATGCTTGTTATTTATCTCTAATTTCATAATCCTGATCAGGGCACCTTGAGCTCATCTAAAACTTTATCGTCCATCAGGTATGGTTTGGCATGAAGGTAATGTGTTGATTTACGTTTACTGACAATGTCATCATAGATGAACTGGGCATGGCTCGATTCGATATTGAGATGCTCTGCTAACTGGCCAACAGGAACATCATTATTGTAAGCCCATAATGCGACATCCATTTTATCGAAGGGAAGCGCAAAGTAAAACTCATCCTGCCCCTGGTCCATACTATAGGTATCCGTCGTCGGAACAGCCGTCGCTATTTTTTTCGGGATCCCAAGGTGCTCGGCGAGCGCATAAACCTGTGTCTTATACAGATGAGCGATAGGCTTGATATCAGCTGAGCCATCGCCATTCTTCACAAAGAAACCCTGATCGAACTCCAGCCTGTTCGGCGTACCCACCACGGCATAATTTAATCTGTCCGCATGAAAATACTCAACAGTCTTTCTCACCCTCTGTTTATAATTGGTGGCCGCGACGATCTGTAGATATTCTTTTAAATCCATCCTCTCTGTAAGAACTACACCATCCGGCTTTTGCACGACCAGGTTAAAGTAATTGAACAGACCTTGCTGCCCACCCGAGATGGCGATCTTGTTCTTCCATGAACCATCATAATCCGGAAAAACAGAACGGATCGCATCATCACGCCAGCGATAACAGCCTATGGCATCCAGTGTCGGTGCAATATCTTCGGTCATGTAGTCTATACCAAGGTGCCCGACCAGCTCCAGGCCGAGACTCACACTTGTAGAAGACGAGTCCTCTTCTGGCATAAGCAGGCCAAACACTTTATTTTTACCGAGGGCTTTAACACAGAGGGCCGCACAGACACCGCTGTCAACGCCGCCCGAAATACCCACGACCAGGCCACGCTTCTTCAGCTGTGTGCGCATGATTTCCCTGATCTTGTTACAGATTATATCGACCTCTTTCTCGGTGTCGATCGATAAAACATTGTCCAGTGAAACGCTCATGTTTTTTCCTTATATTTTTTGGGCAACTAATACTCTTGCGTTGCCTGCTTCATCATCTATCAATTGTATATTATGGTAGGCGCCTGTTTTGTTCAGGAACTTCTCGATTGTTGCTCCCTGTCCAAGCCCAACTTCAAAAACCAGGTAACCTTGACTGCCGAGCAGCTCCTGTGCCTCGGTGATCAGGCGAAATATTATATTGACCCCGAATGGGCCGCCATCAAAAGCGGCTTCGGGTTCGTGGGTACATATCTCATGCGGCATTTCAGGAACTTTTGACGAAGAGATATATGGAGGGTTACAACTGAGCAAATCGATTTTTCCCTGCAGGCCTAACTTACTCAAGGGTTTAAGCAGATCACCACAATAAAAATCTACCCGTGAACATAGCTCGTGAAGCTCGGCATTCTTCCTGGCCAGCTCAATAGCACCATCGGAAATATCTGCCGCATATACATATGAATTTACTATCGAATTTGCAATCGCAATCGCAACATTACCTGCACCGGTGCAGGCATCGATAACATTGATATTGTTTTTATCTATATCCTGCAATTTTCGTATTGCGGTTGCTGCCAGCAACTCGGTCTCTTTCCTTGGTATCAGCGCTTCCGGTCCACAATGAAACTCCAGCCCCATGAATGATTGTTTACCTGTTATATGCGCCAGCGGCACATTATTTAATCTTCTCTCTATCAACTCATCCAGCATAACGCGCTGAGAATCTGTTAATTCCGGAATCTGACAGGACTCCGCTTTTATCACCGATACTGGGATGCCCGCTGCTGACAACCATAGCGCCATCAACGTATTGACCGGGGTCTCTTCGTTTTTGTCAGGCAATATAGACAGCTTTGCCGATAACATCTCCAGATATTCATCGAAATTCTTAGCCATCAAGCCAATCCTTTTTTAGATATTTTTCCCGTGTTCGTCTTCGGTAACTCATCGACTATGTGCAGATATTTTGGCACCATAAAATTCTCTAGCTGCTCAACACAGATCTTTTTTATATCCATAGCTGATAGATTTGCACCATCCTCCAGGACGATAAAGCATTTTATAGCCTCACCCAGGGTCTCATCTGGCTCTCCTATAACGACCACTTCGAGCACACCGCTGATCCCATGAATAACATTCTCGACTTCTACAGGACTGACTTTCTCTCCCCGTGTTTTAATGATGTCATCACTCCTTCCGACAAAATATAAATCCCCGTCATCATCCATCTTGAACCAGTCATTCGTGCACAGCATCTTGTCACCCGGTAATGGCAGACTCTTAATAACTTCACTGCTGAGCTGCGGCTGGTTCCAGTATCCCGCCATGATATGCGGCCCTCTCACATGGAGGATACCTGTTTCACCACGCTTCACGCTATTGCCATCATTATCGAGTATAAACACTTCGGTACCGGGTATCGCCTGGCCGACAGAAGAGGGTTTCTGTTCGACTTTCCCAGGGTCCAGAAAGCATACACGCTTGCATTCAGTCAAACCATACATCTTATAGATCAAGGCAGCAGGAAAAATTTCTCGCAATGCTTTAGTGTATTCCGGCGGCAGCGCGGCAGCGGTATTTGTTATCCGTGTCACCGCTGGAAAACTGATAGCTTTCCTCTTATGCATGGACAGCATCATCGAATAGATTGTCGGTACCGCCGGGAAAACCGTCACTACGGTTTCTTCCATCCTGCTGAATATCTGAGCAGGAAAAGCAAATGAGCGCTCGAGGACCAGCGTAGCACCCAGCTGAACACTCATCAGTAGCTGATAAAGTCCGTAGTCGAAAGCCAGTGGCAGTACCAGTAAGATCGCGTCCTCATGCTTTAATTGCAGGTACTCTATGATACTGTTCAGAGCAAACCCCATAGACAGGTGGGTCTGCATGACACCTTTAGGGTTCCCCGTACTTCCGGAAGTATAGATCAGTGCCGCCAGGTCGTTAGCGATAGCATTAGCCCTGGTCACTGGATTTGAAGAGTTATTGACGGCATCATCAAATGCAATGATAGATGGTTCATCAATAGTGCTCATGTCTCCCGAGCAAATAACACCGAGCAGTGATTTAACCTCATGACCTATATGAGAAAAATTATTATATAGATGAGAATCAGAGATCAATACGCTGGCCGAGCAGTCATTCAGGATAAATCTCAGCTTATCTTTTTTCGTCTGCGGATTTACCATGACGAAAACCCCGCCTGCGATCAGAGTAGCATAGATAGACACAACACACGGAAAGGTGTTATCCATGTAGATGGCGCAACGATCGCCCCTTTGCAGGCCACTTTCTAGCAGTGCGTTAGACAGCTTCACTGCACAATCAAAAAGTTCCCGGTAGGTATAGGACTCGCCTTCAGCGATTACGGCTACTTTATCCGGGTAGCTCTGCGCAGACTTTCCCAGCCCTTCATGAAGTAGTCTCTGAAACATTTCTACTGAATGAACCTGCTATTTACCGGATTTTGATTCGATGAAACGGGTGACTTTATCGATAGAATCCAGATTGGCGGGGACCATATCTTCGACTTCAACTTTTATAGAGAATTCTTCTTCTAGATAGAATATCAGCTCCAGAACTGCAGTAGAGTCGATGATACCTTGATCCATAAACGAATCTTCATTGTTCAACTTACTCTGATCATCGGTAAATAAAAAATTCTCCAAAATGAACAGCCTCAGTTTATCTTTTATCATTTACAACTTCCCACTAAATTTGAATAAATTTCTCGACCCATATCTGCGTCGATAGTATGTTTGTAAAAATCATATTATCTTTTACACTCTTCGCCCTGCCAGATACTGCCTTATTCACCAGCTTAGTGACTTTTGCCGGATCAAACAAACCTGTTTTTCTCAGGTGATCTTCAGAAAGAAAATCCAGCAACTGGTTATCTTTGGAGCATAACAGAGCACTGATATCTGGTGCCCTGTATGGCTGTTTTGGTCGTTCCAGTACTGAGCCAGGTATTTTTCCTCGTACCATCTGTTTGAGTATATATTTTTCATTAAGTCCGTTCATCTTGAATCTATTTTTCAATTTACCGGCAAATTCTATCACCCTGTGATCAAGAAAAGGGTATCGGCCTTCGACAGAATTTGCCATCAGCATCCGATCACCCTGAGATGAGAGGATATAACCCGGCATTATAGTCCTGGCTTCAACATACTGTGCTGTATTAAATACACCGAACTGTCCTGCAGCGATGGGAAGATGCTCCTGTAACCGCGACTCAAGGTCGAGATCCATCTGTCTTTGAAGATCTTCTTGCATGAAATATTTGACTGCTGAAGTTACATTAGCTCTAGCGTCGAAAGCGTACGACAGGCTTTTAGTATCACCTAGATTGCGACCGAAAGTGTTTTTGAGATAATCCATCGATTTTATCTTATTGAAATCCAGGTAAGGATAGAGCTTTTTAAGCAGCAGCGGACGCCAGGATGACTCCGGGTTTATTGACCAGAACTTCCTGATCTTTGCTTCTTTAAAGATATCATAACCGCCAAATATTTCATCAGCACCTTCGCCTGTTAACACCACTTTAAAATTATGTGCATGGACCTCAGATGACAGCAACATCATAGGAGTGGGCGAGGTCCTGAAAAGTGGTGACTCAGTATGCCATATTGTTTTTAAAAAATTATCGGCTATCAGCTGATAATCTGCGCAAAAAGAGTGATGGCGAGTAGAAAAATAATGGGCAACTTCTGATTGGAACTTCTCTTCATTCAACTGCTCATCATCAAAAGTTAAAGAGAAGGTTTCGAGGTCAGCACACTGCCTGTTCAGATAAGACAGGACTATCGTTGAATCGAGCCCTCCGGACAGGTATGCAGCAACAGGCACATCTGACCGCAGCCGTATTTTCACCGCATCATTCAATAGCTGATCGAGTTCTTCAATCGCCTCATCCAATGATTGCTCAGCGTCGGGTTTAAAATCAAAATCCCAGTATCGCTTCTCAGTCGTTCCACTTTGATCAATCTCGATATAGCAGCCTGGAGAAACCTGTTTTATCCCGGCGAATAGCGTATCTGGCGCTAACGTCGACCACAGGTGTATGAAGTCAAAGAAAGCATCAGTATTAAGTCTTGCCGAAATATCACCTGTTGCTAACAGTGACTTAATCTCGGAGGCAAAATACACCACACCATTATCTTGGCAGTAGAACAAAGGTGCTATACCGATACGGTCTCTCAGCAAGAATGATTTATTGCGCTTCGTATCATATAGAGCTATTGCAAACTGTCCGTTCAACAAATCAACAAAATCAATTCCATACTTTTCATACAGTGCGACTATAACCTCAGTATCCGACTCTGTATAAAAAGGATAATCAGACAGGTGCTCCTCCTTAAGTTCAAGATAATTATATATCTCGCCGTTAAACACCGTACAAACAGTTTTATCCCGGTTATAAATTGGCTGATCGCCACTCTCGAGATCAATAATACTCAAACGAGTGTGACCGAAGTGATTATGCTGAGCACAGACAAAACTCTGCTTATCAGGACCGCGATGAGACAACACTGGCAACATGGATTTTATCGCCCGAGCATTATTTGGCAGAGCTCCGCTGTAACTAATTAACCCTGCAATACCACACACAGCATCCTCCTAAATAATGTTTGATTTTGTCTTGTACTCTTTGGCAATACTGCACAGCCAGGCAATAGCTATCAAATATACATGGCATTTGAATATCATCTCAAAATATATGATGCTCTAGTATAAATCCGTATCCGAGTCACCTTCCCGCAAGACCCATGAGTCATTATCATATAGATATTCCCGCATTTTATCATTTGGCCCATGGGCGAAAAACGGTCTGGTCGCTTCTCTCTCTATAAACCCTAATTTAGTCAGAGAATTGCACGTTCTTTTATGAGATGCACACACATGCACCAACTTTGCGTCCTTTTGTTTTAAATGCTTGATCGTCTCCAGATATAGATAAGACAGCAGATTATCCGATGAACTGGCGTCAACCGCCCAGTCGACGATAAAACCTTCGTTCTGTGAATTAGCTTCTGAGAACACAATGGCGGAAATGCTAATAGCTTGCAAACGGCCATCCCGATAGATTCCGAGCAAAACATAGTCTCTTCTCGGATTATTCAAATACCGCCAAGTCAAATATTCTTTGCTACGAAACACATATATTTCATCATCCTGATCTTTGAAATCGTCTACCTCATCTGGGACATGATCAAGCAGCCGGCTGCTATAGCCTTCAGGTAAACTGATACCCTTATTAATATACCACCATAAAAACTTATCAACTGGCATCGAAATGATGCGTGACACTATATCAGACTTCAGTTTTTTTCTTAATTGCGCTTCAGCGCTTAACATCAACTTGTACTTTTGTAGCGGCCGCATAACTTTAGAAATTTTCGCCGCTAGAGGAAATGATTTTTCGTTAGCCCCGACCGCCATCGACAGCGGATATTTATCATTCATTACCAGCAACAACCACATACCCAGACCCATACCCTGACGATCAGGGGTCACGAGTAAATCCATACTTTTGTGCGCGGTATGTTTTTCGCCATGTACAAGCAGTGTAAATTCTTCTATGCCAACACACCCAAGTATGTCGTTGTCCTTTTTAATAAGCCATATCCTGTTATTTTTCCGCGAACTGGCGTCAGAAAAATATCGCCACTTAATATATGCCGCATCATCCCAGGGCGGCTCAGATTTAAACATGAGCTTTCTAAATTCGATTACTTTTTCAAAATCTTCAATCTCTGCCGGTGCAAGATTTGCATCTAGCTCATCACGATCCATATGCAGGAATCTGGCAACAAAATTTGAGATGTTGTTTAAATTTATATCCATAAATAAACCCACTGTTAGCGGTGAGATAAAGGTCGTGAAATTATATCCGTATCAAATCTGGCGAGGCCTCTCACCATTGACGGGCCGGTAAATAATGAGCCTATAAGATTTACCAAGTAGCACTCGATGGTATGATCATATTTTTAACCCATTCAAGGTATTCTCTATGTACCACCGGAGATCTTCAGCACGCTCCGGTATATATACCCGCTTGAGAGATAATGGATCATCACCATATCTTACACACCCGCCATCACAGGTGACCGCTGTTTTATATCCATGCTGCTTCAATAACTCCCTGGTATTCTCATTCCAGT
>SWCD01010631.1_pt1 | contig 40943 bp, 43 predicted proteins | sample 4693011 | NCBI WGS metagenome assembly SWCD01 (sample SAMN10267278, study PRJNA491770) | bioreactor metagenome | isolation source: DHS bioreactor inoculated with marine | place: Japan: Omine Ridge, Nankai Trough
CGTTGAGGCGAGACCCTTGACCATGTCGCCGATCGTGCCGTCGAACTTCTCGGTCCTCACAAAGACCTGATCGTTGAGAACGTTCTCCTTGTAGAAGGAGTTGATCCGGCCCTCGACGATGCGCTCGATGATGTTGTCCGGCTTGCCCTCATTGCGAGCCTGGGCCGCAATGAGCTCTTTCTCTTTGTCGAGAATCTCGGCCGGAACAGACTCACGATCGACCCACCCGGGACGGGCGGCGGCGATGTGCATCGCGATGTCATTGGCTGCTTCCTGGAAGCCTTCGGTCTTGGCGACGAAGTCGGTCTCGCACGCAAGCTCGACCATGACACCGATGACCGGGCGCCCCGACTGCATGTGCAGATACGAGCCGACGATGCCTTCGGTCTGGGTCCGCTCGGACCGCTTGGAAGCTGCGGCGAGGCCACGTTCGCGGAGCAAGTCCTTGGCTTTGTCGAAATCGCCTTCTGCGTCCTGCAGCGCTCGCTTTGCGTCCATCATGCCGGTGCCGGTTTCCACGCGCAGCGCCTGGATGTCCTTGGCTGTGATGTTGGCCATTCCTTGCTACTCCTTGGGTGCTTTGGCCGCGGCGGCGGGAGTGGCCTTGGCCTGCTTCTTGGGTTCTTTGTCCTTCTTGGCAGCGTGGAAGAGCTCCTGGCCCTTCGTAGCCGCTTCGGCCATGGCATTCGAAAGCAGGTAGGCGGCGCGGATGGCGTCGTCGTTGCCGGGAATGACAAGGTCGATGTGATCGGGATCACAGTTGGTATCGACAAGAGCGATGATCGGGATGTTGAGACGGGCGGCCTCAGCAACGGCGATGTGCTCTTCATTGATATCGATGATGAAGATGGCGTCTGGGGTCTTGTGCATATCCCGCACGCCACCCAGCACCGCCTGGAGCTTCGCCATCTCACGACGGAGACGGAGCCGTTCTTTCTTCGGCAGAGCTTCCATCTCGCCGGAGCTGTCCATGCGCTCGAGCTCGCGCATGTACATGATGCGCCGATGGATGGTCTGGAAGTTGGTGAGCATTCCACCCAGCCAACGATGGTTCACATACGGCATCCCGCAGGCCTCGGCGGCCTTCTGGACGGCGTCTTGAGCCTGCTTCTTGGTGCCGACGAACATCAGCGATCCACCCTTGGTGGTCACGTCCTCGACCAGCTTGATGGCCCGCTCCGCCTGGGAGACAGTCATCCGTAGGTCAACGATGTGGATGCCGTTGCGCTCGGTGAAGATGTACGGACGCATCTTCGGATTCCAACGGCGCGTTTGATGTCCAAAATGGACACCCGCTTCGAGCAGCTCGCGCATAGACACTGCCATGCGTTCCTCCTGTTTTGGTTAGATCCTCCGACCACCCTGCGAGTGCGATTCGACGCTCTCGTGCCTCCGCGGGGCTAACCCCGACCATCGGAGATTGCAGTGGCCGTGCTTATTCGGGCGGTGAGTGTACTCAGACTGTGCTGATAGGGCTAACCGCTGCTCTAGCTCGACCGCCGGGGCGGTTCCATGAGCCGGTTACGGAGGCTCATGACGGCCTTGGTGTGGATCTGACAGACTCGGGACTCGGTGACCGTGAGCACCTTCCCTATCTCAGCCAGAGTCAGTCCCTCGTAGTAATACAGGGTGACAACAAGCCGTTCCCGGTCGGACAGGCGGTTGACTGCATCGACGAGGAGATACCGTGTCTCTTCCTGTTCGAACGACCCGCTGGGATCGGCGGCTCTCGGATCGGCGAGCAGATCACCCATTGTCGAGGAGTCACGCTCTCCTGGATTGAGCAGATCGTCGAGCGCCATGATGCCGAGTGTGGCGATCTCGCCGAGCCGATCCTGGAGGGTTTCGGTCGGCATGTTCATGTGCTCGGCCAGCTCTTCGTCGGTCGGACTGCGTTGCAGACGGTGCTCCAACTCACCCAGGCTGCGCTGGATCTCTCGTGCCCTGGCCCGCACCGAGCGGGGAACCCAGTCGAGGGCACGGAGCTCGTCGAGGATGGCGCCCTTGATTCTATTGACGGCGTAGGTCTCGAACTTGTAGCCACGCTCCGGCTCGAATTTGTCGATGGCGTCGATGAGACCAAAAGTTCCGTATGAGACGAGGTCCTGAGGGTCGACGCTCCGGGGAAGACCGGCCTTGAGACGACCGGCAACGAACTTCACCAACGCCGAGTAATGCAGGATCAAGCCCTCGCGGGCCGCCGGATCGGCATTGTCCTTGAATTCTTTCCAGAGATCCTGGAGCTCGTGTTCGGCGCGTTCAAGCACGCGGGTGGCTTCTTTCGTAGGTCGACCGGAGGTGCCGGCGGGAAACGGAAGTGTAAATCTGGGTCGTCGCAAGTTCAACGTGGCCGAGCAGCTCCTGGACGGACCGCAGATCCGCGCCCCCTTCGAGCAGGTGAGTGGCAAACGAATGGCGAAGCGCGTGAGGGAACGTCCCCAGCCGTTTCTGCACCACTCGCCTGACTCCTCTCGTGTCCAAGGGCCCGCCGCGGACCCCGACCCACAGGGCAGAGTATGCCTGATCTCCGGCGAGCCGGTGTCGTCCCTTGCCCAGATACTCAGCAACGGCGTTTCGTGCGGACCTGCTGATGGGAACCATACGCGTCTTGTTGCCCTTGCCAACGATCCGCAGCAGGTCAGATTCACCAACATCTCCCACCTGGAGAGATGCGAGCTCCGAGACGCGCAGCCCGGATGCATACAGGACCTCGAGGATCGCCCGATCGCGGAGGTCCACCGGATCGTCTCCGCCGATGCCGTCGAGCAACTCGGCAAGCCCGCGCGCCGGCAATGCCTTGGGCAACGGGGCGGGGCGTTTTGGCTGCCGAACCCCTTCGGCAGGGTTGGCCGCAACCAGCCCGCGCCGCGAAGCGTCGGTGAAAAACGATCGGATCGCTGAGATCTTGCGGGCGATCGTCCGCCGGGAAAAGCCGCGGGTCGATAGCTGCGACATGTAGCGACGGATCATTCGCCGGGTCACCGCCTCGGGGTGGAGTGCGCCGGTGCGCTCACAGAAATCGGCAAACTGCGCAAGGTCACGGTCGTAGGCGGTGATGGTGTGTGGCGACAGGCCCCGCTCCACGTCGAGACGGTGCACGAAGTCGGCTGCGGCATCTGCAAGTGTGATCGTTTGCTCCATCGGCCCCTCATCGTCGCCGGTCCCGCGCGCGACGTCAACGACCCCCGGGTTGCCGTCAGCCGAGCAGGTACCTTCCGGGCCCATCTGAACGAACCGCTCCGCTCAGCTCCAGCCTGCCTAAATCGCTGAGGATCTCTCCCGGACTCCCCTGCAGACGTTCGATCAGCACGTCGACTTCGTTGACCCCGTCGGCAATGAGCCCCACCAGCCGTCGATCAGCTTCATCGAGCTCGGGAAGGCTTGCGGAGGCTGCGGTGCGTGGAGCCGGCCCGAGGACCAGCTCCAACGACTCGAGCAGGTCATCGGGATCGTGAACGGGAAACGCCCCATCTCTGATGAGGTTGTTACACCCCGCTGAGGACGCTCGCCCGACGTCGCCCGGCACGGCAAACACCTGGCGACCGTGCCGTAGCGCCGCCTCAGCGGTTATCAGGGCACCGCCCTTCACCGTCGCTTCAACCACGACGATCGCCGCGGCCAGCCCGCTGATGATCCGATTCCGGGGCGGGAAGCGCCAGGCCTCAGGTGGTGTCCCCGGCGGCGACTCGCTGATTACGGCACCACGATTCCCGATCAGCTCGATCGCAAGATTGGCGTGCTCTCTCGGGTACATCACGTCGATCCCAGAGCCCAGCACGGCAACTCCTACTCCCCCGGCGGCAACCGTGCCCTGATGAGCTGCACCGTCGATTCCCCGCGCCAGGCCACTCACCAGGGGCCATCCGGCGGCGGCAATGGCCCGCCCGTAGTCGCGTGCAATCTGCAGCCCATACGAAGTGCACCGTCTGGTCCCAACCACGGCCACCGCCGGTTGGTCCGGGACGTCACCGCGCACGAAAAGAAGGTCGGGTGCGTCGGGCATCTCCGCAAGACGGGACGGATAGCCGGCACCACCTTTGAGCAGCACTCCGATCCCGGCGGCCGCTAGTTGCTCCCTCCGGTTCGCGGCCGGCACGGCGACCGCTTGCCTGACCCGGGGAGTTGTCCGAATCGACCCCGAATGCAGTCGGCGAAGCGTCCCCTCCGGCCCATGACTCTCGTAGAGAGCCCGCACCCGTTCTGGATGAAGCCCACCGAAGGCAACTTGGAGCCTGGCATCGCTCATCGCTGCCCCCGGTAGGCGAGAGCCTCGGCAACATGAGAGCCGGTGATCAGCTCTGACTCATCAAGATCAGCGATGGTTGCCGCCACTCGTCGCACCCGGTCCCAGCCCCGAGCCGTGAGCGCCGAGTTCTTCATGGCATTCTCGAGCATTCCCAGTACCGAGTCATTCCACTGCAGTTGATCCAGATCAGCGCGACCCAAACGGGCGTTGCGCCGCCCCCTGGCATCCTGCCGCTTTCGAGCTACTGCGACCCGGACGGCGACATCGCAGCTGGGCTCGCCCGGCTGGCTCGACATCTCGGCCGAATCGACCCGCGGCACCCGGACCGCAATATCAAACCGGTCAACAAGCGGACCCGACAGGCGCCGCTTGTACTTGCTGATCGCCCGTGGTGGGCATTCGCATTGGCGTAGCCGATCACCGTCGTATCCGCAGGGGCAGGGGTTGGTGGCGGCGACCAGCTGAAACTCCGTCTTGAAACGGACCGAAGCCCCCTTGCGAGCGACGACGACATGGCCCTCCTCCATCGGTTGGCGCAGCGCATCGAGAAGGTGCACGGGGAACTCACCAAGCTCGTCCAGGAACAGGACACCCTGATGGGCGAGGGCTGTCTCGCCCGGCACCGGAATGCCTGATCCGCCCCCGATCAGCGCGGCCAGCGACGCCGAGTGATGAGGTGAGCGGAAGGGAGCCAGCGCCGGGTCGGGGCGAGCCACTCCGGCCGCGGCCCAGGTGAGCGCCGCCTCCCCGACCTCGGGTCCCGACAGCCGGGGCAGAATGCCGGGCAGACAGCGGGCCAGCATGGTCTTGCCCGCACCCGGAGGGCCCGTCATCAGCATGTGATGACTGCCGGCCGCAGCAATCTCGAGAGCCCGGCGCACCATGGCTTGGCCACGCACCTCCGCCATGTCGGCTACGGCCAGAGCTTCTTCGGCCAACTCGGGGATCGGAGCACCCGCGGCGTTTCCCCGGGCTACCGCAACAGCGTGGCTGAGATTGCGGACCGCCAGCACCGGATAGGACGACTCCAGGACGTTGGCCTCTGCCGCGGATTCCGGTGGGAGTAGACAACGCATTCCCAACTCCTTGGCCACCATTGCCGCCCCCAGTCCACCTCGCACCGAACGCACAGTCCCGTCGAGCGCCAGTTCCCCGAGAGCAACCACGTTCGCCGCCTCCGGCGGAATCGCCTTCGCGGCAGCCAGTACCCCCAAGGCAATCGGCAGGTCATAGGCCGATCCGGCCTTGGGAACATCGGCAGGGGCGAGGTTCACAATCACTCGGCGACCAGGAAACGACCAACCCGACGCCTGAATCGCCGCCTGCACCCGTTGATTCGCCTCACGAACAGAAGTATCCGGCAACCCCACGATGAGGGTGCGGGGCTGCCCGCCGCCGACAAACACCTCGACATCAACCCGTTGCGGTTCGGCACCAACAAGGACAACAGAAGTAACACAAGAAAGCATGAACCCAACGTATGGGTCGGCTGTGACAGACTTCACGGCACGATCCAACTTGCCATCTGGGGCCAGGGTCAACAAACTGCCCCAGCGCAGCGGAGCAAGGGAGGACAAGTGCGGTTTCGGGTAGGAGCATTTCTTCTCGCCCTGGTGATGGCAACGACCGCCTGCACCACGAACTCGCAGACGGCAACGACGGCAGCGGCAACGATCGCTCCCCGGCCGTCCGTTTCCGCCGCACCACCCGATGCGATTGAGGTATTCGAGGAAGTCTCACCATCCATTGCCTTCATCGAAACCGACATCGGGACCGGCAGCGGCATCCTCATCGAATCCGGGCTCGTATTGACCGCCGCGCACGTTGTCTGGCCACAGCGCGACGTGCGAGTCGCCTTTCCCGGCGCCGGATCGACCGACGCGGGACGGGTGGTCGGCACCGACCTGTTTGCCGATCTCGCCCTCGTCGATGTCAGCAGCATCCCCGGGTTGCCCGCCCCCGTCTCGCTCGGCGATGGTGAAGATCTACCCATCGGTAGCACCGTCTACATGATCGGCTACCCGGCCGAGCCGGAGAGGAATCCCGAGCCGACCATTTCTCAGGGGATTCTCTCTCGATTCCGGGAATGGCGCACGGAAGACTGGACCTTCCTGCAGTCGGACGCCGCCGTTGTGGGTGGCCAAAGCGGCGGTGCTCTCGTCGATGCCGAGGGCAATGTCATCGGGGTCACCAACTTCCAGCTTGCGACCGAGTACGGAATATCCGGCTCAATCAGTGATGTTTCCGACCGGATCGAAGCGATGAAGACTGAGACGGATCGCTCCGAGATCGGAGACAGGCTGCCTCCAGAGAGCGGTGCGGTGGCCACCCATCGGATTCAGCTGGCTCACTTCTGGGATCAGCAGGTGTTTATCTTCGAAGCTCCTCTCTTCACGGAGGTGAGGATCTCCACCACAGGTGACGCCGACACCGCTATTGAGATCATGACTATCGACGGCTACCAACTCACCTACGCCGATGAGAACCTCGACGGCGGCGAGATCGCATTGGCCCAGACGTCTCTGGTCGGCCCCCATCTCGCTCTGGTCACGTCCTTCATGAACGGTCAAGTGTCAGAGTTGGTTACGGGTTCTGAAGAACTCATCTGGTGGCAGGACCCCGACGATGGAGTTGTGCTGAGCAAACCGGACCGGATCTTCGGCAACATCGACTTCCCGGGTGACAACGATTGGTTCTGGATCGACCTCGGCGATGGACAAGCCGTCACAATCACGGTCGACTCGGTTGTGGCCGATCCGGCCATCTACATCGACACTCCCGACAATCTGAGTGAGTTCACCCTTGCCTTCGACGACGACTCCGGCGGCGGCCCCTTCGGGACCAACCCCCGGGTCGTATTCACGGCCGAGGAAACTGGCTCGTATCTGGTGATCGTCTCGGACTCGCTTCGGACCGGGCCCGGAGCCTACGTGCTCACGGTCGAGTAGCTCAGCTCGAAGGGTTGTAGTCGAAGGTCGCCTTCACAATCGCATGATCGGAGACATGCTTCGCCTCTTTCCCGTCGTCGAGGTGATCGTTGAACACCCGCATCTCGTTGAACGACCAGAGCCGGTTGGCCGAGTAGTCGTAGAAGTGCTGCGAGACAAGCACGTGATCCAGCGACTCCCTGATGCCCTGCCAGATGTGGGTGTAGTAGACGTCGCGCAGGCTGCGGTATTCCTGCATCGTGGCGGCCAGGTACAGACCGTTCGACGAGCGACTGCCAACCCGTGACGCAGCGAAGAGACGGTACTTCGGCTGGTCGGACAGGATGTTCACCGTGTTGGAGAGCTGGCCGTCGTTGACATCACCCATCACGACTATTGGTATCGCAGGCGACGACATCGCAGTATTGACCACCATACGCAACGCGGCTGCTTCTGCGGTGCGCCGGATCGTTGACAACGCCGAGCCCAGCGCCCTCCGGTCGGGGGCCGTCAGCCCGGGTAGATCGCGATCCTGAGAATCGAGATCGGTGGGCCGCTTTGACTTGAGATGAGTCGCAAAGACCACGATGGCCGGGGCATCATCTGCTCCATCGAGTCGCGGCTGCACCGTCACCCGGAGCACCGGCCGCGAGAAATTGTCGATGGCCACACCGATCTTCAGGTCGGGATTGTCGCCGGTGGCGCCACCACGCTTCTTCAGGATGAAGTCCTCCGGGAAATCCTCGATCCACGTCGAGAACGTTCTCTCATGTGGGTTCCGCACCGCAACGGCATTGTTGATCCGCCCGGTCTGGTCTGATGTGATCCTGTCGTAGTCATCAGCGAGACCCGCGGCCGCAAAGACGTCATCAAGCGCATCGCTGTCCCACAGCTCCTGGAAAGCGATGACGTCCGCATCCACTTCACGCAGCATCTCGGCAGCCCAGGCGACCTTGGCGTCGTACTGGGGTTGGGTCAGTGGTGCAGTGCCCGGATAGGTGAACTCGCCGGGAAGCTGCAAGTTCCGAAGATTGAACGTTGCGAAACTCAACTGTGGCTTGGCCATGGTGATCCCCTCAATCGTTGACATCGACGATATCAACAAGACCCGTCACCGGGCCGCTAGATACGGCCTGTTTACTCGCCGTGGAAACTCGCATCACGCCGCTCGAGAAACGCGGCTACGCCTTCGCGCAGATCATCCGACGCCAACAGCGCGGCTTGAGCCTGGTCTTCAAATGCGATGGCCTGCTCAAACGTCATATCAGAAGAGCGGGACAGGCCGGTCTTGATGAATCGTTGCGCCAGCGGCGCCCCCCTGGCCAGATCGGCAGCTAGCTCATCAACCACCGAGACGAGATCGGCTGGAGCCACGACCCGGCTGATCATCCCTATCTCCAGCGCCTCCGCGGCAGGCACCATCCGGCCCGTCAGCGCCAGCTCCCGGGCCCGCGCCATCCCCACCAGCCGGGGCAAAAGCCAGGTGCCACCAAAATCAAGCGTGAGTCCGCGCCTGACGAACACCTCGGCGAATCGGGCTCGATCGGTTGCGACGACTATGTCACAGCCGATGGCGAGATTCATCCCGGCGCCAACAGCGACTCCATCAACAGCTGCTATCGACGGCTTGGACAGCTGGTGCAGGGTGGTTGCGGCGCGACCGGGACGTTTCATGTACTCGCGTCCGACGGCCGGGCTGCGCAGATCATCGAGCTCATCAAGAGTCAGATCCGCACCCGAGCAGAAGTCGCCGCCCGAGCCCCGAATCACCACGACCCGCTGCTCCGACGTCTCGAATCTGGCCAGTGCGCTCGAGATCTCATCCCAGCCGCTGGTGGGAACGGCGTTTTTCCGATCAGGCTGGTTCAGCGTGATCCATCGAACCGGGCCACGGTCATCGGTGAGCACGAAGGAATCGTTCATCGGATAGACAATACAGAGCAGCTACGCTGCCGTGCCGTGGGTTTCAATCCGTTTCGCCAGCAGGACAAGACCAATACCGACGTCGTCATCGTCGTCGTGTTCATTGCGATCACGTTGCTCGTCGTGCTCTGGGCGTTGCTCGGCGGCAGTTGATGGAGGACTCACCCCTCGGACCTCTCGGGGTCAAGCCAATCCAGCCCTATCAGGCACGGAAGGTCTACATCTGTCCCGGTTGCAGCGGCGACATCGCAGTGGGGGTCGGGCACCTGGTGGTCATTCCCGAGCACGCCCCCGATCTGCGCCGCCACTGGCACCGCGGCTGCTGGTTCAAGGAGATGCGGAGGGTCGGCTATTCAGCAGACCCGCGGCAACCAACGGATAGTCACCCCATCGGCTGACATTGCCACTCCGACATAGTCGACTCGCCGAATCCCTCGCTTGGCAGCCAGCGACCGCACCTGGCCTTGCTTGGCAATGTCGAGATGATGGATCGGATCGTTGCCGCCGGTGCCCGATTTCACTTCGACGGCAATGAGCTCACCGTCCAGGGAGATGATCAGGTCGATCTCGCCGCGTCCGACACGTTGGTTGCGGTCGACGATCGTGGCTCCACGATCGTGGAGGAATCGGGCGGCGATAGCTTCGCCTAGAGAGCCGAGGTGGGCTCGAGCTCCTCGATGTTCACGTCGCGGAACGTCATCACTTTGACGCTCTTGACGAACCGGGCCGGCCGGTACATGTCCCATACCCATGCGTCGTTCAACTCCAACTCGAAGTAGACCGACCCCTCCGACCGACGGGTATGCAACTCGACCTCATTTGCCAGGTAGAAGCGGCGCTCGGTTTCGATGACGTAACGGAACATCGGGAGCACATCGCGGTACTCCTTGTAGATCCGAAGTTCTACATCTGTTTCGTAACGTTCGAGGTCTTCCTCGCCCATTGCCTCTCCTGCGGTTCCTTGAAGCGGATTCGCATACTAAGCGGTTGTGAGCCGGTAGGTGTCTTCTTATTCCGAATACCACCCAGAGTGAGTATGTGCGTTCGATGTGACACGAATTTCGGGCTGATTGTCACTCTGTGAGTTCGCCGTTTCCCATCACGCAAGGCTTCTTCCGCGCTTGGCCAGGTAGGCGTGCCACAACATCCTGGCGGCCACCGACCGCCAGGGTTGCCAGGCAGCTGCGATGGCGCCGGCCTCGTCGTAGCTCGGAACCTCTTCCAGGGGAAGGTGCTCCGCCATCGACACAACGAGGGCGCGGTCGCCCATCGGCCACACGTCGGGACGACGCAGGGCAAACAACAGATAGACGTCGGCAGTCCACGGCCCGATCCCCCGGATCGATGTCAAGTAGCTGTGAGCGGATCGGTCATCCATGTCGTCGAGTACGTCGAGGTCGATCGAGCCATCGATAATGCCGGACGCTATCCCCCGGCAGTAGCCGGCCTTCTGCCGGCTGAAACCGATCTTCTTCAGCTCGGCATCGTCGAGCCGCAGAAACGCAGCGGGAGCAACGGCACCGATCGCTGCCTCCAGATTGGCAAAGGCAGCTGCGGCGCTGTCGAGGGAGACCTGCTGTTCCAGGATGATTTTGACGAGGGTGGGGAAACCACCGTCCCGGGCCCACATCGGTGGGTTCCCGTTGGCGGAGTAGAGCCGACCGAGGCGGGCATCGGACGCGGCCAGCTCGTCGACTCCGGTGCGGAGTGCCCTCTCGTCGAGGAAACTCAGAGCCCGCCCCAGCGGCTAGGTGGCCAGACCACCGAGAAGGCGCGGCCGACGATTCGGTCCCGATCGATGGCTCCAAATCGGCGGCTGTCGTTACTGCTATTGCGGTTGTCGCCCATAACGAAATACTGGTTCTCCGGCACTTCCCACGGCCCCTCATCGTCCATCACGAGGTCTGGGGCCAGGTACGGCTCCTCGAGCGGGTCGCCGTCGATGTATACCGTGTTGCCTTTGATCTCGACGGTTTCGCCCGGCAACCCGATCACACGCTTGATCAGATCCGACTCGGGGGTGCGCAGACCGATCGACTCCAGGAGGTTGCGGGAGATCTTGGTCGGAATCGATTCTTCTTCGAAGGTCACGGGCTCGAACACGACCACGTCACCGCGCCCCGGATCACCAAATCGATAAGAGACCTTGTTGACGATGACGCGATCGCCAATCTGCAGAGTGTCCTCCATGGAGCCTGAGGGGATCCAGAACACCTGGATCAAGAACGATTTGACCAAAACTGCGACGATCAAGGCCCCGATGATCAAGAACGGGAGTTCCTTGAGAAAGGCCATGGCTTCCGACGGCGGCTTGCCCTCAACTACCGGGACGTCAACGGGGTCCGCAACGAACGTATCACCCATAGGCACATCGCCTTCAGGCGCGTTCGGGTCGGGGGTTGTTGGTTGGTCCCCGGGTAGTTCGTTCATCTTGGAGACGGAACCGGCTAGTCCCGCTTCTCCTTGATGCGGGCGGCCTTGCCGACCCGGTCACGCAGGTAGTAGAGCTTGGCGCGGCGCACATCACCGCGACGAACGACCTCGATGGAATGAATTATCGGCGCATGGAGCGGGAAGATCCGCTCAACGCCTACACCGAAGCTCAGTTTGCGGACGGTAAATGATGCGCGGGCGCCTCCACCGTTGCGGGCGATGACTACGCCCTCAAAGATCTGGACGCGCTCACGGCCGCCCTCGACCACGCGTACGTTCACACGCACGGTGTCGCCGGGCGCAAAGTCCGGTACGTCGTCGCGCAAGTATGCGGACTCGATTTGATCGACCGTATTCACGGGGTTCCTCCGAATGAGGGAAAAGGAAAACTCGAAGCCGGGAGTCTAGACGAGGTCTGCGGTTTGCGCTAACTCTTGTCGACCGGCTCGTCCGGAGACGCCTCGAGCAGGTCGGGACGACGCTCGCGAGTGCGCTCGAGCCGCTGCTCTCGCCGCCATTCCTCGACTCGGCCGTGATCACCCGAAAGCAGGATCTCGGGAACGGCCCAGTCCTTGTACTCAGCAGGCCTCGTGTACTGCGGTTCTTCGAGCAGCCCACGGCGAAAGCTCTCGGTTGCGATCGAATCAGGATTACCGACAACGCCGGGCAACAATCGGGTGACTCCCTCGATAATCGCCAGCGCCCCCACCTCCCCACCGAGCAGCACGTAGTCACCGAGCGAGATCTCTTCGTCGATCAGATTGTCGGCAACCCGCTGATCTACACCCTCATATCGCCCACAGACGAGCGTCAGTTCGTCGCACGCCGCCCAGTCATCCAACCGATTTTGGGTCAGCCGGTTTCCGGCGGCCGCAAGGAGCACCCGATGTGAGTTCGCATACGGTTCCAGCGCCTGATCCAGCGGCTCAACCATCATTACCATCCCCGGTCCACCGCCAAATGGCGCATCATCGACCTGGCGGTGGAAACCCTTGCCAAATGGGCGCAGATCCACAACTTGGACATCGAGCAGTCCGTCCTGCCGCGCCTTGCCGACGAGACTGACCTGCAATGGGGAGTCAAAGAATTCGGGGAAGATGGTGATTACGTTGATTCGCACGGTTACAGGGTATTCTGAATCTGGGTACGGGGGTAAACGAGTTGGCGGAACCTATCAGACCTGCAGGAACACCGGCGGATGGCAGCACATGGGCTGCTCCGGCTGCCTCCGATGAAACACCATCGGGAGCCGGCTCATCCGGCGCTGAGCGCTTTCAAGCGCGCTCCCGTCTCGATCAGGCCATGACGGTTGCTCAGAAGCGCATCGAGGCCGGCAAACAGATCGCCGCCAGCGCCCGCACTACTCGCCCCGAGTCCGCCAGTGAATGGGGGGCAGCGCGCGAATCTGAGGTTGAACCGACCGTCGCCGAAGACACTCCTCATGTCGTCGTTGACCTTCGCCCCGACGCCGATCGTATCCCCGGGCCCATGCCCGCGGTCCGAGAAGCCGACTACGGGTTGGGGCGCCGCTGGGGAGCCGAGTGGCAGCGGTCTGCGCAAGGTTGGGTGACTGCTGCCGATGGGCGCGCCACCTGGCGCCCGGTTGTCACGACCACCCAGGAGCTCGCCAATTGGGATGTTCACACCTATCTAGGCGTTGTAACCGCCGAGGTTGCCGTTGAGGCGCCGGGCGGCGACTTGCGCCAGGTCGGAGCAACTCTGGCCAAGGGCCGGCAGGTCGGCGTCGAAGGTCTCGTCGATGAGGCGGTCGAACGTGGGGCTCACGCTGTGATCGGCGTGACGATGCAGTACACACCGGTGGGCACCCGCATGCTCATCACGATGTCGGGTACCGCAGTGACCCTTCAGGAGAAGGCGCGCTAGATGGTGGCTCGGATCCAAGGGGGGCGACAAGCATCACTTCTCCTGGTCGGATTGGTCGCAGCGCTCACTTTCACCGCTTGTGGTGGCAACGTGCGCGGTGTTCCCGGAGAGAGCCCGGACGCTCCGACCGGCTATTTCACCTACGACGGTCTCACCGAGGGATTCCGGGTCTCACTACCCGAGAGCTACGTGGCCTTTGGCCCCGACGAGCTGGATTACGAAGAGATCTTCGCCGAAGTACCGGACGAGCTGCTGCAGGGGTTCGAGGATCAGGCAGCGCAGATCTTCTCCTTCGGCGGCGTGCTGATGGCGTTTGACGTGGCGAGCGGTGCCGATGGGTTCGTGGAGAACATGAACATCCTGCGCATTCCAACGTCGTCAACTCCCGTCAATCTCTATATGTCATCGGCGAAGCTCCAGATGGAAGGAATCGGGGCGGAGGTCATCTCGGCCGAAGTTGTGGACCATGCCGACGGTGATGCCATCCGGATGGTGTTCAGAGCACCGGAATTCGGGTCCTCGGGAGTCAACTTCACGGTGCTGACCGACGAATACGACTGGACGATCACGATTTCGACTGGTCTCAACGAGGACTTGCAGATAGAGCCCGACGTTGTCTTCGACTCATTCCGCATCGCCGGCTAACGGACCGGATTCTGCTCCACGATGTCATAGACGGTGTTGCGTCGCACCGGGACTCGACCGATGGAGACGATGAGGTCCTCCATGTCGGCAGGCTCCATGAACGTGCCGTGGGACGATCCAGCAGCTCGCGAGATCGTTTCGTCCATGAGGGTCCCGCCAAGATCGTTGCAGCCTGCCTGCAGCAACCGACCGCCGGCAGCAAGACCGAGCTTGACCCACGATGCCTGGATGTTGTCGACTAGACCGTCGAACGCGACACGCGCCACGCTGTGCATCAGCAGCACTTCGTCCCACGTCGGACCCGGCCTGGCCATCCCCTTGAGGAAGATCGGCGCACCCATATGCACGAACGGGAGAGGTACGATCTCGGTGATTCCACCGGTGCGGCGCTGGATCTCGCGCAGCACCTCGAAGTGGTTCGCCCACGAGACCGGCGAGTCGATGTGGCCGAACATGATGGTCGCGGTGGACTTCAGGCCAAGTTCGTGGGCCGTGATCATCACCTCAGCCCATTGCGATGTCCGGATTTTGTCGGCACACAAATGGAGCCGGACGTCGTCATCGAGAATCTCGGCGGCCGTTCCGGGAAGGGTCCCGAGACCAGCGTCACGCAGCCGGATCAAGTAGTCGTGGATAGAAACGCCGAGGGTCTCAGCACCTTGCCACACCTCGAGCGGGGTAAAGCCGTGAATGTGCATGTCGGGCAGGTAATGCTTGATCGATTCAACCAGGTCGACATAGAAGTCTCCCGTGAACTCCGGATGGATTCCGCCCTGGAGACAAACCTCGGTTGCCCCTCGGTTCCAGGCCTCAACGGCACGTTCCACCACCTGAGGTATAGCCATGAGATAGGGCTCGCCGCGTAGGTTGAGCGAGCGGGGCCCCTTCGAGAACGCACAAAAGCCGCATTTGAAGGTGCACTGGTTGGTGTAGTTGATGTTGCGGTTGACGACATAGCTAACGACGTCACCGTTGGCGCGCTGCCGGAGTTGATCCGCTACGGAAGCGATCGCGTCGACCTCGGGTCCGCGCGCCCGAAAGAGTCGCTCTATCTCGTCGCGTTCGGGTGCGGAGCCTTCGAGTGAACGGCCGAGTATGCCTGCGATGTCTCGGTCGAGACTGTCGAGGTCGAGAGCGGGTTGATCCTCCAGCCAGGTCGTATCGGCCCATTGCGCCGATACGCGCCCCCCCGGAATCGGTGGTTCGAGTTCCATTCCCGGCGCCCACTCGTAGCGGGGACGGGCTGAACCCGAGCCATCAATCTGCGACAGGTAGGTGGTGAAGAGCTCCGCATCGAGGCTCACCCGCGCTTCATCAATGGTCAACTCAACCGGCAATGCTCCCCGCTCGATGAGCCGGTAATCGGCGAGAGCGCTCCGGAGATTTCCGATCCCCTCGGTGTCCCAGCCACGCAACAACAGATCGCGAGCGCCTCCGGCCACTGCTCGCTCCGCTTCTTCGGGCGAGTCAACGTAGACCGAGACTCGAGCGTCTACTCCCGGCAGCTTGACCATCGATACGGCGGTGGGCACTGTGCTGCGACGGGTCCTCAGGAACGAAGCGCGGGCTCTGGCGAGTGCGTCGAGGACCTGGGAACGGTCTCCGGTGTCGGCAACCGTGATCCTCCATCCGGGAATCTGTCTCTTGATCAGCGTCGCCGCATCCGCCGGTTCGACGACCCACGCCACCGGTTCAATGTCGGCGAGACCGACTGCGACCGGCGCCAATCCCCCGGCCAAAGCAGCGGTGCGATCAGTTGCGGCGAGCCCGGAAACCTCGACCGCCGTTGTGCCCTCCCGGCGCCTGGTGGCAGCCCACAGCTCATTGACGGCCTCGGCGGGCCGCAACCGCAGGAACGTAACGGACTCTCTCATCGGACCTCGTTGAACTCGGAGATACGAGCGTAGCCAGCTTCGTCGGTAGCAGAGACCACCTTGGGCAGCAGCCCGGGGTCGATCCACTCTTCGCCGATGAACTCGGGGTAGACCGGAAGCCGGGCCCTGAGGGTGAACCCGCGTTCGTTCGTGACTCGCTTCAGCTTCTCGAGATGGGGCCAGGGAGCCTCGGGGTTGACCCAATCGATGGTGAGCGGGGAGACCCCTCCCCAGTCGTTGATGCCGGCGTCGAGATAGAGACCAAAATCGTCGGTGAGATTCGGGGGGACCTGCAGATTCATTTCTGGTCCCAGGATCCAGCGGGCGGCTGCGACCACACGGGCGAAGTACTGAACAGTGGGCTCGGCGTCGCGCCGCATCCGGGTGTCGGCCTTGGCGCGGAAATTCTGGACGATGACCTCCTGGATCGATCCGTGCGCCTGCTGCAACTCGGCGAGTGCAAGCAGAGAGTCGATCACTTCCTCGGGTGTCTCGCCGATGCCGACGAGAATGCCCGTCGTGAAAGGAACCCGCTGGCGCCCCGATGCCTCGATCGTGGCAACGCGACGAACCGGGTCTTTGTCCGGACAGTTGTGATGAGGCATGCCCGGTTCGAGAAGGCGGGGCGAGATGTTCTCCAGCATCAAGCCCATCGAGGGGTTGGAAGGACGCAGTTTCACCTGCACGTCGTCATCCATCAGGCCGGGGTTGGCATGGGGGAACAATTGCGTCTCTCTATTGACCAACTCGCTCAACATCCGGACGTAATCAATCGTCGACTCTGCCCCCTGCTGCTCGAGAAAGGCCGCTGCCTGAGGCCAGCGGGACTCGGGACTGTCGCCGAGCGTAAGCAGCGCCTCGGTGCAGCCATGAGACTCCCCCGCGCGAGCAATTGCCATGACGTCATCGGGGCTCAGGTATTCACCGCCCGCCCCCGGTGGCTTGGCAAAGGTGCAGTACGTACACGTGTCGCGACAAAGCGTCGTGATCGGTACGAACACCTTCCGGGAGAAGGTGATCGTCCGCCCCTTGCCCTCGTCCCGGATGCGCTGCGCCTCGGCCAGCAGCGGCGCGGCATCGCGCCGGCCCGTGATGAAGTCAACGGCTGCGTCACGATCTGGAGAAGGGAGCGGCATACCCAAACGGTATCACCGCTCCCTTGTGTCCTGTGACGGGCGAGGGCGTGCCCCCGACCGGGCTTGTCCTGGTAGCTCAGTCGACCGAGAACTGCGAGAGATTGCCCTGCAATCTGGCGGCGGCTGCCGAAAGCATCTCTGCTGTGGCGCCTATCTCTTGCGACGTAGCCGCCGATTCCTCGGCAGCGGCGGCGACCGTCTCCGACGTGTTGGATGTTTCGTCGGCGGTATCCACGAGTGAACTTGCCTGCCGACCGATGGTCTCGGCGGCGGTTCGGATCCCCTGCGTCGATGCGTCAACGGCTGCGGACCGTTGCGAGATCTCACGCACGGTCGATGCGATCGAGGAGAAAGCCTCGCCGGCTGAGGCGACGACCTCGGACCCGGCGGCGACACCGTCCTGGCCTGCACTCATCTCATCGACGAGGTCGCTGACCAGGCTCTGAATCTGGGCGACGATATCGGCGATCTGGTCGGTACTGGCCGCCGACTCCTCGGCAAGCGACTTGACCTCGCTGGCCACAACGGAGAAGCCACGGCCGTGCTCACCGGCGCGGGCGGCCTCGATGGCTGCGTTCAATGCGAGGAGATTGGTCTGCTCGGCGATGGACCGAATCACATCGACGATCTGCTCGACCTTCTGCGAGTGCTCACCCATCGCGGTCACCCGATCGGAGATGCGGCCAATCGACTGGGTGATGGTGTCCATGGTCGCAACGGCCTGGACAACCCTCTCTTCGCCCTCGGCCGTTCGCTCTTCGGCCTGGTGGGAAGCCTCGGCAACTGCGGCGATCGCCGGGATCGCTGCTTCGAGTTCCTCAGTGATGGTGCGAACGGCGTCGGCGACCTCACGGCTGGTCTCCGCGTTGCTTGATGCAGCGGTTGCGACGTCAGTGATCGATGTTGCGACCTCGGCGGCCGCGCGGGCTCCCTCATCGGAGGCGCTCGCCAGGCCGTCGGACCCGGCATCGACCTCTCCTGCAATGGAACTGGCACCCCGGACGAGATCGCGCAGCGCCTTGGTCATGCGGTCAAAGGCGCTCCCGGTCTCATCGATCCGGTCCAGCATCTCATTGAACGAAGTCTGGGTTGCCCCAATCTCGTCTTGAGTGCGGACCTCGAGACGCTCCGCATTCACCGCGACCGTCCTCGTCAGATCACCGCCGGCGATCGCATCGGCTGCGTCTCGCAGCTCGGCGAGATCCTGTTCCGCCATGCGCCCTGCAGTCTCTGCCATCTCTTTCATCGACCGGGTGATTCGCCGGCTGATGAGCCAGGTCATCGGGCCGATGATCATGAGGGCGATTCCGGCGAACATCAACAGCGCGGTCTTGTTGGAGTCGACTTCTTCGGCTACCAGACCGGCGACATCACTCTCGTAGATCCCGGTTCCGACTATCCAACCCCAGGGCTCGAAACCTGCGACATACGAAATCTTGGCCTCCGGTTCGTCCTGTCCGGCCTTGGGCCACAAGTACGAAACAAAGCCGGCTCCATCGGCTTCGACGGTATTGACAAACTCGACGAAGAGCTTGACTCCATTTGCGTCCTCGGTGCCGGAGACATCAACGCCGTTGAGTTCGGGTTTTGCGGCGTGCATGATCACGGTCGGGTTGTGGTCGTTGATCCAGAAGTACTGGCTGCCGTCGTACCGCATGGCTGCGATCGCATCGAGTGCGACGGCTTGTGCCTCTGGGCGAGGAAGCGCTCCGCTCTCCTCCAACGTGTAGGCGTACTGGACGACGCTCAGCGCCACCTCAACGTGCTCACGAGTCTTCGACTCGAGGTTCGTCTGGACCAAGCCGTCCTGCTTGTCCATCGAATAGAAAGCACTTCCAACAAGTGCGACAACAGCGATCAGGGGCACCACCCACATCTTCGCCGATATCGATTTAGTCCACTTCAGCGCCGCGCTCATTCTGTCTCCTTACCGACCTGGATAGCTTGTGGCTGTCGGTCCCCAGTCGGCCGCTACGGAGCCCAGATAACTGAAACCAATAGTTGGTTACTCAACGTTTGGTCGCGCCCGGCAACATCCCGCGGCGCAAACGAGATCTCGCCAAGATCACGGTGCGGGTCTCACGATCTTGCGGCCCTGTGCTAGCCGTCGATGCCAACCGCCTCGGCAGCCACATGACCCTCGAGTTGGTCGTAGTCGGGAATCTCCTCTTCGAGGTTCCGGAGTCGTGGATACATGAACGCGATCAGAGTGAACATGATCGATAGCCCTCCCAGGATGATGAACAGGAACGCAATCCCGCGGCCGGGACCGACGCCAATCACGGCACCAACAGTGTCTGCAAGGGCGCCGTCTTCTTGCAGAAGTGGTTCGAATACAGAGTCGGCGAGGGGCCCTGCCATCAGCATGGCGAGAGGGCCGGCGGCCTGCGCCAATACCCTTCGCACTGCAAAGACCCGACCCTGCACATCAGGCTCGACCTTCGCCTGCCAGATCGCTTGACTCGATCCGTTGGCGATGGGAATCACGAAGAAAGCAACAACGCCGCCGATCACAATCGGCACCAACGACGGGCGGCTCCCCCACATCACCAGGGCGATACCGAGAATCAAGTCGCCGCCGAGTACCCCGTAGACCTTCTTCTTGGGCCCTCCCCATACGCTCATGAGAACGCTGCCGAGCACCATCCCGACGCCCGCCGCGGTAAACGCGTTGCCCATCGCAACCTCATCCGCAAAACCGAGGATGAGCGGGAACACCAGAACACCGACAAAGCCGAAGACAAGGTTGACACTCGAGAAGTAGGCCAGGAGCGCAAGAAGCCCGTGACGCTCACGGATGTAGGTCCAGCCGAAACGCGCTTCCGCCAGCAGGGAGCCCCGCGCCGCCGCCCCCGCCCGCGACTCGGTCGGTCGCGGAAATCGCACCACGACAAGTGTCATCACCGCAACCAGGAAACTGACAACATCGATGAAGATGACCGCGTCGAGCCCACCGAAAGCGAGTACTGCGCCGGCGATCGCCGGCGCAATGACCTGCCCGACTGCCTCGGCCATCTGAATCATCCCTGCGGCACGCCCATACTGCTCTTTGGAGACGAGCAGGGTCGTTGCCGCCGAGTATGCGGGCCATTGGAAAGCCTGGAAGATGCCAGAGAAGCCCAAAGCCAGGTACAGGTGCCAGAGCTCGAGATTGTCGGTGAACAGCAGCGCAGCGATGATGAGGGTGCCGATTCCGGCCCCCGAATCGGCAACGATCATGGCCCACCGTCGATCCCACCGATCCACCAACGCACCCGCTATCGGAGTGAACACGATCTGGGGCAACTGCGAGGCGAGCAGAACGAACGAGAGCTTGGTCGCTGACCCCGTCTCCTGGTAGACCCAGATTGACAGGGCGAAGTGCGTGAGCGATGTACCGACCAGGGAGACGAACTGGCCGGACCACACGACAAAGAACACCCTCATGCCCTTCATCTCCCTGCGCATCTCTCGCATCGCCGGCCTATTGGTCGAGTTTTTTCGTATATTCGGCCGCTATCGACCCATTGTCAAATGAAGTTGCGGGTAAGCTCGCTGGCGATGTACCGGCTCCTCGTATTCGTCGTCGCGCTCGTGCTGAGTGGATGTGCCCTCACCGAGCTGGTGGATACCACGACAACAACCACAACCGCACCACCACAAGACGACACGCTCACGACTGCAACCACGGTCCGCCAGCCATCCGACGACGAATCTTCACCATGTCTTGCGGGAGATCGGCCCTTCGCCGGAGACGGCGTCATCTCCGCCTTTGGCGGCGCCAACGGCGACGCAACCCAGATATCGGGGATCCGCTGGGCGGCTCATCCCGGCTGCGAACGAATCGTCGTTGACCTGCTGACGGCTGACGGAGCACCGGCAGGCGCGATTGATCCGGTTGGCGTCGACTACGACGCCCAACGGGGCGTGATCCGGATCAACCTGCCGGAGGCAATCACCCGTTCCGCAATCGCAGATTCTCTCTTCGACGGCGACCTGGCGGGCCGTGTCTATGTCGTGTCGGCTGCTGATGGCAGGGTCGCGATAGACATCCACATGAACCCGGGAAGCGCAATCGTCCTACGCGCATTCGAAATCGACTCACCGAGCAGAATCGTCGTCGACCTCAGAGAGGACGCCGAGGCAGCAGCGGTCATCGGAACCACCTCGAGCCCGCACGTGGTGCTCCTCTCCCCCATGGTCACCTGGACCGAGACAACAGTCGACGTTGCCGGTTACGCCCGCGTCGGCCCGGGGGAGCTGGTGGTGCGGATCTTCGACGATCCAACTTCGGATCCTGTCGTGGAGCAGGTGATCGAGCTGACAGAAACTACGAACCTGTGGCAGGAGTTCGCCCTGCGGCTCACCGGGTTGCCTGCCCGACCCCTGGAGATCGTGGTCCAACCCCGGGGCGAGAGCGATGATTCAACGGTCCGTGTTGGCTTCGATGCAACCAGCCGAGAGATCCCGGATCCACCGGAGGTCTAGCCAGGTTCTAGAGAAGACCCTGGGGTGGGTCGATGATGATGACGCCACTAGCGAGATCGACGGAAGTGACGATCGCGGCCACAAAGGGCACCTCGGCGAGACCCTCGTCGGTGCTGACGACCAGGCGGTCTTGGGCGGCACCTGAGATGAGCTCTGCAACCACTCCGAGATCTATGCCGACGGTGTCGACCACCCGCAACCCGACGAGTTGCTCCGGCCAGAACTCATCGTGGCCCAGTTGTCTTCGATCCTCAGGAGCTATCAGAAATGACGCGCCCCGCAGCTCCTCCGCCTCATTGCGCGTGTCGACACCCTCGAACGCGATCAGAAGCCCATCCTTGTGCGATTGCGACGACGCAATCGTGACGATCGGATAGTCGGGCCGATCGGTAGCCAGAGACTCGCCGGGCACGAAACGCTCGTCCTCTCCACCCAAGACGCGAACGACCACGGCACCTTTGATGCCGTGGGCGCGCCGAACATAGCCAACCTTGACTGACCCGTCCGCGGGACGACTAGTCGAGGAACTCAACCTGAACGTCGAGGCCTTCTTCATCACCGGCCGCTCGCGCCACCGCACGGATCGCCCGTGCGACGCGACCGCGCCTGCCGATGACCCGGCCCATGTCTTTCTTGGCGGTTCTGACCTCAGCGACGACAGATTCCTCACCGTCGTTCAAGACCTCGACCTCTACGCTTGAAGCATCGTCAACGATCTGCTCCGTGACGTAACGGACAACCTTGTCGACGATGTCACCCTGTTCCACTATTCGTCCGCCTTGGTCTCGTCAGCGGACTCGTCCGCTGCCTCTTCTTCGACCGTTTCCTCCGCGGCTGATTCCTCAGCAACAGGTTCCTCGGCGATGGTCTCTGCGACGACCGGCTCTGGAACGGCCTCGATAACAGCTTCAGGCTTTGGCTCTGGCTTGGCCGTTCCTACGGTGTGGATATCGCCGCGATCGATGGCGAAACGGGTCCATGCTCCTGAGATCTCGAGGAGCTTCTTGGCACGTTCGGTGGGTTGGGCGCCCTTCTGCAACCAGTCGAGAGCCCGCTCGTTGTCAATTTCGACGAGCGACGGCTCCGCACGGGGGTCGTAACGACCAATCTGCTCGATGTAGGCCCCATCGCGCGGCTTGCGCGAATCCACCACAACGACGCGATAAGACGGTTGCTTCTTCTTGCCCATCCGCGTCAGGCGGATCTTGACCGGCATCTACTTCACCTCTTTTTACTTCGACCTAGTCCCGGCAGGCTGAGCCCCGGTATCGGGCTCTTTCCACCGGCAATCATCTTCATCATCTTCTGTGCTTCCGAGAACTGCTTGAGGACGGCATTGACGTCCTGCGGCCGGGTTCCCGAACCAGCCGCGATGCGCCGCTTCCGACTCCCGTTGATGGTTTTCGGGTTGTGACGCTCCGTGGGAGTCATCGACCTGATGATGGCCTCGACACGGTTCAGATCTTTCTCATTGACCTCAACATCACGAAGCGCCTGTCCGGCGCCGGGCAGCATACTAACCAAGTTTTGAAGAGGCCCCATTTTTCTCAGCTGTTGGAACTGGTCCAGGAAGTCCTCGAGATCAAAACTCGCAGTACGAAGCTTCTCCGCGGCCGCCGCAGCTTGGTCCTCGTCGTATGCCGTCTCCGCCTTCTCTATCAACGTCAGCACATCGCCCATGCCGAGAATTCGCGACGCCATTCGCTCCGGGTAGAACACATCGAGGTCGTCGAGTCCCTCACCGAGACCAACAAACTTGATCGGGCATCCTGTTACTTCACGGGCAGAAATGGCGGCACCACCGCGAGCATCGCCGTCGAGCTTCGTCATCACGAGGCCCGTCAGTTCGGCATAGTCGAGGAAGCCCTTGGCCACGTTGACGGCTTCCTGGCCCGTCATGGCGTCGACGACCAGAAGCGTCTCGTCCGGCTCAGCGGCTTTGCGGACCGCGGCCAGCTCCTTCATCAGGTCGTCGTCTACCTGGAGACGGCCCGCCGTATCGATGATGACAACATTGAGACCCTCTTGCCGAGCGTGCTTCAAAGCAGCCTTGGCCAGCTTGGGCGCCTTGGTCTTGCGATCGACATACACCGGCACGCCGACCCGTTTGCCGAGTGTCTCCAACTGATCGATGGCAGCGGGTCGCTGCAGATCTGCGGCGACGAGAAGGGGCCGCTTGCCCTTGCTCTTGAGGAGGCGGGCTAGCTTGGCAGCAGAGGTGGTCTTGCCCGAACCCTGGAGTCCGGCCATCAGTATGACCAATGGCGGCGCCGCCGGCCGCTGTAATGGAGCTTCCTCGCCGAGAGTGTTGATCAGTTCCTCGTGAACGATCTTGATCACCTGCTGACCGGGGGTCAGGCTCTTGGCGACATCGGAACCGAGAGCTCTCTCTTTTACCCGGGAGAGGAACGACTTGACGACGACGACGTTCACGTCCGCTTCGAGCAGCGCAAGGCGGACCTCGCGCAGCGCAGCATCGACATCCGCCTCAGAGAGACGGCCTTTGCCCCGAAGCTTGGCGAAGACGTCGCCGAACCGATCACTAATGGTGTCAAACATGCCGGACGGAGTGTAGGGCCTGTGGGATTGGACAGCAGCAGGTGATTCGATCGGACGGCTCAGCCGGCAAAGCAGCCATACGCCGTGTTGATCACATCGAGATCACCCAATCGGATCACACCCTCGGCTGTCTCGATCGCTATGTCGCGTAGGGTCGCCTCTACAGTCGCTCCAGCGCAATGGATATCAGCCGGAACTTCGAATATCAGCGTCCCAGCAGCCACCGGCCATCGCGCCACCACTTCGGCTGACGGTTCCCATCCCTCAACGACATCGTCGCAATTGTCGACCATGAGGTTCTTTCCGACAATCGCTACCGCTTCCCAGTCTGGCGACGGCAGCGCTACCGGCGGGGCAATCAACTCCTCGTTCACCGGGTGGACAGACAGGGACACAGTCTGGTCCACCGACGACAGCGTGAACCCCAGCCCGCACCCCCACGACACGCTCAACTCAGCCGCCGCCAACAGGTCCACTAACTGCTTGTCATCGAGTGAGTGCGGTTGGAATGCGGGGACAAGCGAGTCGAGAACAATCACTTCCTGTCGATCTGGCCGGCAGAAATCGAGATAGGTACCCCAGAAACCGCCCGGGTTCCCCGGAAGCGTATCGGCAGCCACGATGCCCCCGATAGCGTCGAACTCAACACCGCTGGCGAACCGCACCCCATCCGGTCCTTCCATCACCGCGCCATCGTCCCCCGGCGTGGCGAAACCCTCGGGATATACGACAAGCCGGGGGCCGTCACCGAGGTCCGCAGTCCAGCATCCGTTCGCCTCCAACATCATCGACCCGGTAAGACGGTTCTGGCTGTGCACATAGCTTTCTCCAGGCTGCTGCACCGGCAGACCATCGCCGCCGAGGTTCGACAGTGTCGTGGTGGTTACAGCACTGTTCCCGGGCGTGGACACGACCGACTCGTCCGGGACGGCACCGCACCCTGCAGCCACGATGGCCAGCATCAGAACGACCAATGAACTCTTCACGTTGTCTCCAAAGGTTCGGGCCGTCTCCGGCTTTGCAGATGAGACGTCACCGGCGGCCGTCCGGTTCCTGATTTCGGGGCGCCCCCTGGAACCTTTGTCGCCTCTGCGGAGTCAAACAGATGAGCTCGAGGGCACGTTGCCTGACCGCCGGCGATCCCGACTGACACGCTCGATTGATACTCGGGATAGATCGCAAGTGACGGAGCGATCCGCCACCGCTGCAGAGGAAAGTGATGACGTCGGCCATGAGCAACGCAAATCCCAGCCCACTTCGAAATCTGTCAAGACTCGACACCACGATCATCGCGCTACATGCCGTCGTCGCCTTTGGAGTTGGCGTGATTGGCTTCTTCCAGGTAGACGATCCCGGATTCCGAGATCTCCAGCGCCTCGTGATCTTGATGATGATCGGCCTCTGGGCGGCAGGCATAGTCGCCACGGCGGTTATCGCGCGGCTCATCGCCAACCAGTGGGCGCGCGCCGCCGTCCTGTTGGTCGGGCCTTTCGTCGGCATCGTATTGCTCGTGGCCACCTCCGCCATCGGCTAGAAGCTGTTGAACAACCGCAGTTCAGGGTCGTCGGGGCAGGGACAGGTGCACCCTGTATCGCAGGGAAGAGGCCTCCCCGGCGACCACTCACCACCCTCCTCGGGGCCCCCGTTGCGCAAAGCGCTAGCCTGCGCCTGACAGAATCCTGGCGCTGGAGGAATGAACATGAACCTGACCGTTGTCGACCATCCCCTCGCCCGGCACTACCTGACAAGCCTTCGCGATGGCGCTACAGGGAACGACGCTTTCCGTGCCGCCGCCCGTCGCCTCACCAACGTTCTCGTCATGGAGGCAACCAAAGAGGTCCCCACTGTTGTCGGAACCGTCACGACTCCAATGGGAGAGACCGAGGGTCATGTGCTTGCCGATGTTGTTGCCGTCGCGGTCCTCAGAGCCGGTCTCGGCATGCTCGATGCGGTCGTCGATCTGATGCCCAACGTCAAGGTCGGTTTCGCCGGATTGCAGCGCGACGAGGACACGGCCGAGCCGGTCGAGTACTACGTCAATCTCCCCCAGGTTGACGATGCATCGGTACTCATCTTGGAGCCAATGCTGGCCACCGGCGGATCGCTGTCCTGGGCCGTCGACAAAGCCAAGGAGGCCGGCGCCACCGACATCACTGCGCTATGTGTCGTGACCGCCCCCGAAGGTGTTGCGCGCATGTACGAAGATCACCCGGATGTGCGCATCGTTGCCGCTGCTGCCGATGCGGGTCTCAACGACACCTACTACATCGTCCCGGGCCTTGGCGACATGGGTGACCGTCTCTTTGGCACGATCGATCGTCCTCCGCTGTAATCCCCGGCATGAACGAGCACAGCGAGACCCTGCGCGCCGCATACGACTTCGATGCGCCGCGTCGTAACAACAACATCTTCGATGGCTGGCGAGCCGAGATCGTCGACGACTTCCTGGCCCGGCTGCGGCCGGGGGCCACGGTGCTCGAACTCGGTGCCGGGGCCGGGCAGGGTGCCGTGTATGCGGCCAAGCAAGGTTTCGCCGTAACGGCAATGGATCTATCGCCGGCCAACGTTGCGCTTGCGGTCGAACGCGGTGTCGATGCCAGGGTCGGCGATTTCACCAATCCTGACTTCTTCATCGGTGAATTCGACGGCATATTCGCGATGAACTCGATCCTGCACGTTCCCAAGGAACTGTTCCAGGAGGTCCTGGCTGTGATCAGGAAGTCGCTCAGGACCGGCGGGATCGCGGTAATCGTCGTTTACGGGGGAATGAACTTCGAGGGAACCCTCGAAGACGAGTGGACCGACCCACCCCGGTTCTTCTCCTTCTATTCGGACGAGGACTTCGATCGACTACCCACCCCCGGGTTCAGACGCATCTCGTGCGAGTTCCGCACCGATGACGAGGAGGATGGTTTGCACCCTCAGGTCCTAACACTGGAAGCGGTGTGAGCGAGGAAGCGTTCGCCGCAGCGGTGATCAAGGTCATCAAGGGCCTGGGACCCGGCGAGGTTGCCGCCTACGGCGAGATTGCCACCGAGGCGGGCTATCCGGGCGCAGCACGAGCCGTCGGCAACCTGTTGCGAACCGTGCCCGACCTTCCCTGGTGGCGGGTGGTCAACGCAGCCGGACGACTCGCTCCCGGCAACGAAACCGAGCAGGCTGAGCGGTTGCGCGCCGAGGGAGTGACCGTCGTCAACGGCAGGGTCAAGACCTCCAAGTAGCTCACGGCAGTTGCAGATATCGTCAGAACGCGCCGGTTCAGCCATAATTGGCGAATGAAGCACCACTCGATCATCGAACTCATCGAGCGCAAGCGCGACGGCGGCGCCCTGCTCCCCGATGAGCTTCAGTGGATCATCGCCGAGTACACCGCCGATCGGCTGCCCGACTATCAGATGTCCTCCCTGCTGATGGCGATCTTCATCAATGGATTCTCAGCCGAGGAACTCGGCCCCTGGACGGAGGCCATGCTGCTCTCCGGCGAGGTCCTCGACCTCGAGCACATCAGCTCGCCCAAGATCGACAAGCACTCGACCGGTGGTGTCGGGGACAAAATAAGCATCCCCCTTGCCCCCATGGTTGCTGCCTGCGGCGTTGCGGTGCCGATGATGTCGGGACGTGGTCTCGGCCATACGGGCGGCACGCTCGACAAACTCGAGTCGATCCCCGGCTTCAGAACCCGCCTCGACAAGAGCGAGTTTGTCGCAACCGTTGAACGGTACGGGCTCGTACTTGGTGGCCAATCCGAAACGATGGCACCCGCCGACAGGCGCATCTATGCGCTTCGCGACTCCACAGGAACCGTCCCGTCGCTACCGCTCATTGCCTCATCGATCATGTCGAAGAAGCTCGCCGAGGGTATCAACGGTCTGGTCCTGGATGTGAAAACCGGCTCCGGAGCGTTCATGAAGGATGAGCCATCCGCACGTGCGCTGGCTGAGACCATGGTTGGGATCGGAGCGTCACACGGCACGAAGGTCGTTGCCACCCTTACCGGCATGGATCAACCGCTGGGAGTCGCTGTTGGCAACGCCAACGAAATCGCCGAGTCGTTGGATGTGCTGGCGGGTGGTGGGCCGACCGATGTCGTCGATCTCACTTACAGCCTTGGCGCCGACATGCTCGTCTTGGGCGGGATCGACGCCGACCGCGACGAAGCCTTGGCCCGGCTGAAGAAGGCCGTCGATTCCGGTGCCGCCATGGAGAAGTTCCAGGAGGTCATCGCCGCCCAGGATGGGAACCCGGACGTTGCCAACGATCGCTCGCTGTTGCCAACCGCACCGCTGCGGTTCGAGCTGACCGCTCCCGAGTCCGGGTACGTCACCGTCTGCGACGCCCGAGACATCGGTGTCGCCGGGGTACGTCTCGGGGCAGGACGCGAGCGTAAGGAAGACGACGTGGATCATGGGGTCAGCATCTCTGTTGTCTCCAAGGTCGGCACCAAGGTCGACCGCGGCGACCCTCTGGCGATTATCGAATATCGGGACCAAGAACGGCTGCAGGCCGCGATGCCACTTCTCTCGAGAGCGTGGAAGATCGGTGGCAGCGCCTCGGAGCCGGAACTGATTATCGGCCACGTCACCTGACTCAAGCCTGCAGCGCCGCTGCATAAATGAGTAACCTCAACAGGGTGTGAGGGTCGAGCATGGAGGCTTGCGTGGGCTATCAAAAACTGCAGGATGCGGCAGAGGCTATTGCCGGACTGGCTGGACGTGAACGGCACGATGCGGCGCTCGTGCTGGGGTCCGGTTTAGGCGACTACGCCGCAGCAATCCCGGATGCCGTCGCCATCCCCTACACCGAGATTCCCCACTTCCCCACACCAAAGGTGGAGGGGCATTCTGGGACGCTCTACTCCTTCGATGTCGAGGGCAAGGGTGCACTTGTCTTCTCGGGCCGCGTCCATTTCTACGAAGGCTGGGACATGTTCGATGTCGTCTTCGGAGTGCGGGCGGCGGCGCTTGCGGGCTGCCATACATTTCTACTGACCAACGCCAGTGGCGGGGTGAGCCGCGGCCTTTCGGTCGGAGATCTGGTGGCGCTTGCCGATCACATCAATCTCACCGGGCGAAACCCGCTCATCGGTGAGAACGATGAGCGCTTGGGCACCCGCTTCCCGGATGTGAGCGATGCCTACAGCAGTGGCCTGCGTCATCTCATGAAGCTGGCTTTCGAGGAAGCCGACGTGTCCTACAAGGAGGGCGTCTATAGCTGGTTCACCGGACCGAGCTACGAGAGCCCCGCCGAGATCGAGATGGTGAGGCGTATCGGCGGTGACCTCGTCGGCATGTCGACGGTTCCCGAGGCGATCGCCCTGGCGCACATGAAACGAAGGGTCGGAGCGATCTCGCTGGTGACGAACCTGGCCGCCGGCGCGTCCGACGAGCCGGTGACACACGAAGAGGTCCAGCAAGCGGCGGCGCTGGCCAAAGCCAAGTTCACCGTCTTGATCGATAGTCTGCTGCCCCGGTTGGTGGTAGCTCCCAGCTAGCAATATGCGCGATTAGTGCAAGCACTTGCCCGACTCAGTTAACATCGCGGGAACGTCGACGATCGCGCATGTCGTCGTCGACGCAATGACTGCTGTGAGGAGAAGTCAGCTATGAAAATCGCTGTCTGCGTGAAGCAGATACCCGATCCTGCGGCGCCTTACGATCTCGATCCGGACACGAATTTCGTCGTCCGTCCCGACGATCAGGTGCTCGACGATACGGATCGATACGGGGTAGAGGTAGGACTCCGCCTGGTCGAGGAAATCGGGGAAGAGGCCACACTGACGCTGGTGTCGATGTCACCATCAGGATCGCTTCAGGGGATCAGACAAGCCCTGGCCATGGGCGCCGATCGGGCCATCATCATCGACGATGAAGCACTCCGCGGCGCCGACGCATTGACGACCGCACGTGCCCTTGCCGCGGCGCTCGAGGAAGACGGTTTCGATCTGGTCATCGCCGGTACGGAGTCGACCGACGGCTACGCAGGTGTGATGCCGCAACAACTCGCCGAACTGCTGAACGTTCCCAGCCTCAGCTTTGCCCGCAAGGTCGAAAAGGATGGCGACAAGATCCGCATCGAGCGGCAGACCGAGGCCGGCTACAACGTGGTCGAGGCCCCCCTGCCACTCCTGCTGACGGTGACATCTGGTGTTGTCGAACCACGCTATCCCAACTTCAAGGGGATCATGCAGGCCAAGAAGAAGCCGGTTGACGTCAAGACCTGTGCGGATCTCGGCATCGAGCCGGCGGCCCAGCAGGTGATCCAGTCCGTCGCGCCGATCCCGGCCCGCCAGGCCGGCGAAGTTGTCGAGGACGAAGGCGAGGGCTATCTCAAGATCATCGAGAAGCTCGAGGAAGCGAAGGTGATTTGATGACGACCTGGGTTTTCTGCGAAGAACAGAGCGGCACCGCCAGCGCCTCGTCACTCGAGCTGCTGACCAAGGCTCGCTCTTGGGGACCAGCGTCGGTCTTCTACGTCGGAGCCGGTAGCGACGAAGCATTCGCCGCCCTCGGTGCTCACGGTGCGAACTCGGTTCATCAACTCGACACCGGAGACACACTGCCGGCGCCCATCGCGGCGGCCGCTCTCGCCGAACTGGTTGCAGCCGACGACCTCGTCCTCTTTGGGATGGGGAACACTGAACGGGACGTCGCCGGACGACTCAGCGCCCGCCTTGGCTGCCCGGTATTGTCGAATGCCGTCGACGTCGACCCGAGCGGTGACCAGGTTCTCGTCTCCAATGAGATTCTCGGTGGCACGACCCGAGTCGTGACCGCGGCGACAGCGGGACCTGTGCTCGTCGTTGCTCGCCCCAAGGCCTTCCCGGCCGAACCCGGAGAAGGCAGGAGCCCCGAGGTCGTTGCCCTAGCGACACCGGAGGTGGGACATGCCGCGTCTGGTGTCGTGCTCGAACGCCATGTCGAAGAGAGTGAGGGGCCTGACCTCGAAGCCGCCGCGATCGTTGTCGGCGGTGGCCGGGGCATGGGCGGAGCCGACGAGAAGTGGGAGCCGGTGACGAAGCTGGCCGGACTACTTGGAGCTGCCGTCGGCGCAACACGTGCCGTCGTCGATGCGGGTTGGGTTCCCTACTCGCTCCAGGTTGGGCAGACCGGCAAGACGGTCAAACCCGATGTCTACATCGCCTGCGGAATCAGCGGTGCGATGCAGCATGTGGTCGGGATGAAAGACTCGGGCCTGGTCATCGCCATCAACAAGGATGCCGAAGCACCGATCTTCTCGGTTGCAGACCTGGGCGTCGTTGGTGACGTGCACAAGGTCATGCCCGCACTGATCGCGGCTCTCGAAGCTCGCTAGAGGGTCAATAGGCAATTCGAAGAAGAGCGTCTCCGCGGAGGCGCTCTTCTCTTTCTACGGCAGTTGGTGGCCGCCCACCCGTGCCAACATCGCCGCCCGGCGTCGCATCGGCTTGCGCGGGGCCGGAGTCGGATCTGGCAGAAGGGTGGAAATCAGCCAGCCGACAAACCCGACGACCACTCCCTCAACGATCACAGTGAAGTCATTCGAGACAACTCCGTTGCGGATCATGACGAGACTGAATACGACAAGGCCAAAGCCGACGATCATCATCAGATTGCGCGACCAAGGGCTGAGCCAGCCCTCAATGAATTCGCGTCGATTTCCCATAGGGGGCTATCGGTCCGAATCCCGAAGTACTTAGTCTTTTCTCGGACCGCTCTCGAGGGAATCCGGACCAAAGGAATGGGGCAGGATCTCGGTGAAATCGTGGGTTCGCAGTGAGCCTGTTCCATCCTGGACGACAACAGTATCTACCGAAAACTCTCGCATGAGCTGGCGGCAATTCCCGCATGGGTAGCACTCGCCTGCGTCGAGACACGCAATCACGACAGTGTCGATCTTGCGCACCCCTGCCGCTGCCGCTGTGCTGATCGCGTTGCCTTCTGCACAGATGCCGGAGCCGTACGCAGCGTTCTCAACATTGCATCCTGTAAACGTTCTGCCGTCGTCGGCGATGACGACGGCACCGACATGGAAACCCGAGTACGGCGCATACGCGTTCGCTGCCGCCACTCGGGCCTCTTGATAGACATCAGCGTGATCGTTCATGCTCCTAGGAGGGCGTCGACAAATGCCTCCGGTTCAAACGGTATCAGGTCTTCGACACCTTCCCCGACCCCTATGTACTTCACCGGGATACCGAGCTCTTTTTCGACGGCGATGGCGACTCCGCCGCGAGCTGTGCCGTCGAGCTTGGTGAGCACGATTCCGGTGACGCCGACCACGGCGGTGAAGGCCTGGGCTTGCCCGATTGCGTTCTGACCGGTGGTGCCATCGAGAACCAGCAAGACCTCATCCAGGTCACCCGCTTCTCGACGAAGCACCCGGGCCACCTTGCCCAGTTCGTCCATGAGGTTGGACTTGGAGTGAAGACGACCGGCCGTGTCCACCATCACGACGCCGGCTCCCCGAGCCTTGGCCGCGTGGAATGAGTCGTATGCGACCGATGCCGGGTCGGCACCGCTCTCCCCCGTGACGATGTCGACCCCGATGCGGTTCGCCCAGGTCTTGAGCTGATCGGCTGCGGCAGCTCGGAACGTGTCGGCAGCGCCGAGCAGGACGGGCCGGTCCGGCGTGTTTAGCTGCTGGGCGAGCTTGGCGATAGTTGTGGTCTTGCCGCTTCCGTTGACCCCAACCACGAGAATCACAGACGGGCTTCCGCCGACCTCGAGATGACGATCGGCGTCGGCCAGTTGGGCGACCAGCTCTGCGGCAAGTAGGTCACGGACCGCGGCAGGATCGTCCGGGCTCTTCGCCCTGACGGCGGCGACGGCACCGCCTGCGGCACTCACACCGACATCGGCAGCCACCAGCGAATCCTCGATGTCACTCCAGAAGTCGGCATCGAAGCTGGCCCGACCGAACACGCCACCGAGACGGTCGGACAATGCCTGGCGGGTCTTCGCCATCCGGTCGCGCAGCCCCTTGGGCGGCGCCGGTGCCGTTGGGGCTGCACCGGGCCGTGCGCTCGGCGCCTTCGTGGGTGCGGAGCTGTCTCCGCGACGCGAACGCAAGAACCAGAACGCGATCGCCGCCACCAGGACGAGCGCGATGACTATGTACAACCATTCCATTGAGAAGCCCTCCAGGGCGGTCAGAATCGACCGCAGGTTAGTGCGGTGAGCACTCCCCCGGGGAAACACGGGGAGGCACCGTCGGCTCTAGCGATTTACCGGCACGACGCTACCTCGGCTCCATGCACGTATTGCATCCCAGTCGCGGTAGTCACCGGGTGCGATCCCGCTAACTCGTGCCAGCACACGCAGCAACATTCGCGTCCACCACGGCCCGCGAGAGGGATCGAGCACGCCGGCGAAGCCGCCAACCTGCACGTCCGGCGCTTCGGGTAGCAACTGCCGCAGCGTCTCGGCGTAGCCCGCGGCCTTCCGCTCCCCCTGCGACGAGCCGTTGGCCAACGCCAGGCAGGTGAAGAACATCGCAACCGGCACCCGACTCAGCGCCTCGCGGTTTGCCGCGACGAACGCCGTCGCCTCCGGCAACCAGCGGTCGTAGCGGATGGCGCTGCCGACGACCACTCGGTCGTACTGCCCCACCTCGCCGACGCCGTCGAGCGGCACGACGTCCACCCAGGCGCCTTGCTCGGTGAGGACACGTCCGATGTAGGCCGCGACCTCGGCGGTCGAACCCAGGCGCGAGTCATAAGCGACCAGAACCCGATCCTGCGCGGGATGTGTGTTCATCTGCCGCCTCCTCAGCTCGCGTCGGGCAGTTCGACTACGCCCAGCTGCTCGAGAAAGGTCAGCTGGTCAACCACCTCCCACTCCTCGACGATCTTCCCGTCGGCGAAGCGGCTGAGTACGAAGCCGTGCACCTCGATCGCCTTGCCTGTTGCGGGAATACCCATGAACTCGCCGAGGTGGGTTCCCGTCAGTGTGAACGCCTGGATGATGCGCTCGTCATCCGCGACGCGCTCATCGACGTGTACGTGGAAGTCGGGGAAGCCGGTGCGGTAGGCGGCGAACAGGCCCTTGACGGCCTCGGCGCCGCGCAGTTCCTCGCTGGGGTTGCGGTAGACGTAGCCGGGGTGAGCGAGCTCGTCGACGACGGCGAGGTTGCCGCCGTTGATCGCCTCGCTTATCCAGGTATCAATGATGGTGGTGTGTTGGTCGGACATCGTGGACCTCCTTGGGCCAATTGCGTGAGATCCACGGTACGAGTATCCGTGTGGACTAACAATGGTCCACGATCTGTGATACATTGCAGATCGTCCAATACGCTCGGACGAAATGCGAACGATGCCCGGCACCACCAACCCCACCCCCAGTCCTCTTCCTCCGGTCGATCCGCTTGGCGAGGTGCTGCACCTTCTGCGCCTTACCGGCACGCTCTATTGCCGCGCCGAGCTGACGGCGCCATGGGGTATCACGATCCCTGAGATCGAGGGTTGCATGGTCGTCCACATCGTCACGGCCGGGAGCTGCAGGATCGAGGTCGCCGGCGACGAGCCCCGCGAGCTGCGTGAGGGCAGCCTGGTCTTGCTGCCGCACGGCTCGCCGCACACGCTGCGCAGCGACGCCGACGCCGTGCCCGATCCGCTGTTCGACCTGCCCGTCGAAAAGCTCAGCGAGCGCTACGAGATCATGCGCCACGGCGGTGGTGGGGCTTTTGCCCAGACCACCACGGCGGTGGTGCGTGTCGATGCCGCCGTCGTCGAGAACCTGCTGGCATTGTTCCCCAATGTGCTGCAGCTCGACGCCTGGGACGATGCCAGCGGCTGGCTGCAAAGCACTCTGCGCTTCATCGCCCAGGAGGCGAAGGAGCTGAAGCCCGGCGGCGAGACCGTCATCACTCGGCTCGCCGACATCCTGATCATCCAGGCCATCCGCAGTTGGATCGATTCGGCTTCGCACGCCGAGCCGGGGTGGCTTGCGGCGCTGCGCGACGATCAGATCGGGCGGGCGTTGGTGTTGATGCACCGCGAGCCGCAGCACCCGTGGACCGTGGCGTCGTTGGCGGATGCTGTGCACATGTCGCGGTCGGCATTTGCAGCGCGGTTCACCGAGCTTGTCGGGCAGCCGGCGCTGCAGTACTTGACGGGGTGGAGGATGCAGGTGGCGCAGCGGTTGTTGCAGGAGAGTGCGATGCCACTTGCCGAGCTTGCGGGAAACGTGGGGTATCAGTCGGAGGCGGCGTTTTCGCGGGCATTCAAGAAGGCAGCGGGGGTAGCGCCGGGTCGTCTGCGACGCGAGAGCTCACGCTGAACCAGCCACTACAACATGCTCGTGGATCCGCTTGGCAAACAACACTGCGATTCCCCGCTCCCACGGGGTGGGTCACCTATCGGGAGCCCGTGCCTGCCAATCGCCGTTCTCGTCCCTCCCCAGCATCCAACCGCCCTCGTGAACCAGAACGTGGTGTCGGCGGCAAAGAAGCGCAAGGTTGTCGAGGTCGGTAGACCCGTCGTGGGCCACCCAGTGTTCGACATGGTGGGCGTCACACCACGATTCAGGACGGTCACAGCCGGAGAACACGCAACCGCCGTCTCGGATCACCAGGGCGCGACGCTGTGTCGTTGTGACGAGCCTGGTCTTGCGGCCCATGTCGAGGATCTCGCTTTGGCCCTTCATCACGACCCGGCAGACGGACGTGTCACAGGTCATGCGGAGCAGCGTTTCCCATCCGATCGGGCCGGCACGATCGATGTCACTTCTTCGGTCGATGATTGGCACCAGCGGCGGACTATCGCCGAGCGATTCCGGGTTGCCAGTTCCGGTGGGCGACATCCCGTACGCCATCGTGTCGACATCTGCGATCACATTGAGGTTGGTCGGTGACACCCCGGTACCTTCGGCACCCTGCAGGACCATCCTGCACATCTCGACGAACGCATCCGCCCGCCGCTGCGGAGCCGTCCTCGAGCCATCGGGGGTGTCGTTGGGATCGGGTGACGACAGCAGGTCAATGGCCCGTTCCGCCAGCGCCCCGGCCTCCACATCGAGCAATCCCTCGACATGGACCGCACCACCAAAGGTGCGCGACAGGGTGAGCCGACGCGCCTCGAACTGCTCCACAAACTCGGCTGATGAAAGCTGGTCGTCGGCCAGCTGCGCCCACCGTCTCGCCACCTTGGTGAAGTCTGAGACCGATAGCACCTCGGCGGCATCCACAAGAGTGTCGGCATGGTCGAGGAACAGATCCTGTCGTCGGTCGTTGACCGCTCGGGCTAGCGCACGGGCATGATCCACCGAAATGTCTGCGACGGACATAGCCTTGGCAACACGCTCCTGGCTATCGATGAACCGGGCGGTGCGAACATCCTCGTGCGCCCGACTGCGAGACATCGGCAGACGATGGGTCAGCCAAGACGCCGCCGAAAGAGCACCATCTGCCTCCCAGGCCCGGCGCCGATCCCATTCCGCAGTCAGCCGCAAGGACTCTGCCTCCAACGCCTCCCGGGTTGCCGCAACCTCGGCTAAACGGTCAGAGAGCGCCCCCGACGACCACCCCGACCGATCTTCGCCGGCCAGGCCCTCGATACCTCGACGGATCGTGGCAATCGGTTCATCACTATTCACTGGATCGAACATACGTTCGTATAATAACAGGACTTAACGACACAGAATAGAGGTTTGTAACACTCGCCTTGAAGAGCTGCATTCCGAAGACCGGATAGAGGCACGCCGTGAGCGACAACACAACCATTGGTTCTGGTGGTTTGTCCTGCCTGATGGCTGAACGGATCGACTTCGCCAACTAGACCGCGTGTTCGTGGATCCTCTTCGCAATCACGACTGAGGACTCCCCCGGCTCCATGGTGACGCCGTAGAGAATGTCCGCGGCCTCCATCGTCTGCTGCTGGTGGGTGATGATGATGACCTGGGCGCTCTCCCGCAACGTCTTGACCAGACGCAGGAAACGGCGCAGGTTGGCATCGTCCAAAGCGGCCTCGACCTCATCAAGAACATAGAACGGCGACGGACGAGCCCGGAAGACTGCGAATAGGAATGCCAGAGCAGCCAGGGACTTCTCGCCACCCGACAGAAGACTGAGCTTGCCGACCTTCTTGCCGAGCGGCTGCGCCTCGATATCGACACCGGTGTCGAGCAACTGGTCTGGATCGGTCAGAGTGAGTCGACCCTTGCCGCCGGGGAACACAAGGGAGAAGTTCTCCTCGTAGAAGGCGGCGATCTCCTCGAAGGCCTGGTGGAACAGCGACGCCATCTCACCGTCCAGAGCCTTGATCACCTTGCGCAGCTCAGACCGCGACTCATCAAGGTCGGCTAGCTGCGCTTCCAGCAGCTCAACACTTGCTGCCAGTTCCTCGTACTCCTGAGCGGCCAGCGGATTGATCGGCCCCATACGCCGCAGTTGCGCCTCGAGTGACTGGAGCCGCTCGGTCGGGTCGGTGTCCTCCTCGAGCTCGGGGCGGGGTGCAGCCAGCGCCACCTCCTCGGAAACGTCGGCGTCCCGGCGCAGGCCTTCTGCAACGGCTTCGTCACGAACCGCTACCTCGGCCAATTCAATCGACAGCGCCGAGATACGCTCCTTGGCGAGCGAGATCTTCGACTCCAGCTCCGTCTGCCGGTTATACGCCTCGGCAAGACGCTCGTCCGCCTCGCCCATTTCGCTGCGGAGAAGGAGCTGGCGCTCCCGCAGCGTGGCGATGTGAGTGCGGACAACCGCGAGAGCGCGCTTGGCATCCGACTCGATACTGGAAAGACGGTCGATCGTTGCCGGATCGACCGGGCTGTCATCAACAACTGCCAGCTCGGTGGTAGCAACCTGGAAACGACCTTCGAGCATCCTGCGTCGCTCTGAGGCACCGGCCAGCTGGGCGGCGACCTCCTCACGCAGACGACGGGCTTCGTCGCGACGGCGAGCGACTTCGTCACGACGACGGTTGAGGGCTTCCCATGCCTCCTGCCGCGAGCGTTCCTCGCCTTCAAACTCTTCGATGCGGCTACGCAACTCACCCAGCCGCTCTTGACGACCGGTGACCGCGGCAGCAATGCCCGCGGCGCGGGCCTCAATCCGTTCGAGCTCTTCATGGCTCACGGCCCGGGCCCGCTCGTTGAGAGCTAGGGCCTCGGTATGGCCGGCGAGCCGAGCCTCGAGAGTTTCCAGAGCTTCGAGGGCGACCCGTTCGCTCTCTCTGAGGTCCTCAAACTCACGCTGCAGCGTCAGGTACTGCGCGTCAGACCGGGCCAGATCGATCTCGGCTCGCTCGAGCGCGACGCCGGCGGCCTCGAGTGCTGCGGGGCCGGCTCCATCTGGCTGTGCCAGCTTCATGCCTACTGCAGTAATGACGTCACCCTCGGGGGTGACGGCCTTGATCTCAGGATGGCGAGCCACGATGCCCCAGGCCGATGACCAGCCCTCGGCGACTACAACATCGCCCAGCAGACCAACAGCAAGATCGGTGTCGGCGCCCGGGCCGAGCCGGTCGACGAGCGCCTCGACGCCCCATTCGGCAGCGATGGCACGTGCCGGCACGGCCCCGCCGTCACCGGCGACAATGAACCCAACACCGCCGAGCCCGTCGGATTTCATGGCCGCGGTCACGCTCTGCAGCGCGGTTCGATCGTTCACCAGCAAGGCATCCCGCCACTCACCGAGGGCGCTGTCTACTGCAGCAGCCATCTCGGCAGGGACGTCCAACCGGGATACGAGGGCGCCGAGCACGCCGGGTGCGGATGTAGCCCGGTTGATTGCCTCCGGGTCGATGAGACCGTCCAGTGCAGCTTCGAGAGCTTTGACCTGGGCCCGAGCCCCGGCCACCTCGATCTGACGATCGCGACGGACCGCATCGGTCTGTTCGAGACGCGCCTTGGCGGTGGCCGCCGCCTCGCTCGCCTTCGCATAGGCGGGTTGCGCTCCGGTGACCGCTGAGTCGGTCTGCTGGATCGCGGTGATCAGGGTCGCGGAGTCGGCCTCCTCTTCGGCAAGACGAGCCATGATGAGCTCGCGGCGCCGACCCAGGGCCTCTGATTCCTTGTCATCCCGCTCGGCAGCATTCTCCAGCGACCGCAGGTCTCCCCGGAGATTGGCCACAACGCCTTCGGCGGGAAGCTGGATCTGCTCGGCCAGCGAGCGCTCCTCGTCTTCGAGTTGCCGGAGCACAGTCTCACGGTGCTCGGCAAGCTCCGTTGCGGACTCCTCAGCGCTGCGGGCGGCAGCGATATCTTGATCCAGCTGAGCCAGCTCCAGCTCGAGGACGGCGCGACGCTCCCCGGCACCGCGCTGTCGGCTTTCGAGCGAGAATCGTCGCTCCCTCGCCACCATGCCGATGCGCTGGAAGCGCTCGGAAACGGTCTCCAGCCTGGCGACGGCAGAGGTGTCCCGCTCCAGGGCGTGGCTGACATCGCTGGCTTCGCCACGCAGTGTCCCCAACGCCTCGACGAGCTCATCGAGTTCAGCACCATCCGTCTTGTTCTGGGCCGCCAGGGCGTCGTGCTCGGTGGTCGCCCTGACCTTCCGATCCCGCAGTGCCCTCAGCTTCTCCCCACCCAGCCATAGGTGCAGCGCCTTGATCTCATCCCGCACCGAGCCGTGACGGGCGGCAGCATTCGCCTGACGCTTGAGCGGGCGGAGCCGGGATCGTTGCTGATCGAGAATGTCATTGAGCCGAGCCAGGTCGATCTCGGTTTGCTCGAGGCGCCGCACCGACCGGTCGCGACGGCTCTTGTGCTTGGTGACACCAGCAGCTTCCTCGATGATCGCTCGGTGCTCCAAAGGTCGGGCATTCAGAATCGAGCCGATCTGGCCCTGACCGACCAGTACGTGCTGGCTCCTACCGACACCACCGTCGGACAGCAGTTCATGAAGATCCATCAGCCGGCAAGGCGCACCGTTGAGCTCATACTCCGAACTGCCGTCGCGGAAGAGCCGGCGAGTCATTCTCACTTCGCTCAATGAAATGGGTAAGAATCCATCGGCGTTGTCGAAGGTGACGGTGACCTCCGCTCGGCCCAGAGCCGGCCGCGTGGCGGTACCGGCAAAGATGACATCTTCCATCTTCTCGGTTCGCAAAGCCCGGGTGGCTTGCGTTCCCATTACCCAGGCAAGAGCATCGAGGAGGTTGGACTTACCCGAGCCATTTGGCCCGACGACAACGTTCACACCCTCCTCGAATTCGAGGCGGGTGCGGTCCGCAAAGGACTTGAATCCGGCGAGAGATAGAGTCTTGAGAAACATCGGTTTCGTGAGTCTACCAAGCAAATCACACGTATGTGATTACTGGCCCCCCACTTTCTCCCAACAGGCTGGACGTGGCTAGGCGCTTCGCCAAACCCGCCACAATGCACCCGGCTCGTCGAGCGGATTGCCGTGCACGAGAAAGAAATCGGCAGGTCCACCGACACTCACTCTCCCCGCGAACTGCTCTCTGAGCAGCTCGCCTCCCATCCATGTCGCCGCCCGCAACGCTTCCCACGGCTCGAAACCGGCCGCGACCAGACACTCGACCTCCCAGGCCATCTGGTTGGCACGCAGCGAACCGCCACCGAAATCGGTACCGGCGGCGATCCTGACCCCGGCACGCCGGGCAAGGTGCAGACTCTCGATCGCGATCTCCTTGCGGGTCGCAATCGCTGCTCTGCCTTCACTGCCGGCAAACCGCTCCAGTGTGGTGGTCGCCGCAAACGTCTCCCACGACGCAAGCACTCCCAGGGTCGGGACCAGAAACGTTCCGCGCTCCCCCATCGCGGCGGCGAGATCTGCGTCGATATGGCTGCCGTGCTCAATGCAGTCCACTCCACCGAGCACGCCGGCCCTGGCTCCCTCCAGGCGGGTGGCGTGGGCAGTAACCGTGATGCCTCGAGCCCGGGCCGCAGCCACGGCTCGACCGACCTCGTCT
>SWCD01024322.1_pt1 | contig 40943 bp, 31 predicted proteins | sample 4693011 | NCBI WGS metagenome assembly SWCD01 (sample SAMN10267278, study PRJNA491770) | bioreactor metagenome | isolation source: DHS bioreactor inoculated with marine | place: Japan: Omine Ridge, Nankai Trough
TTTGACGATAAAAGTATTTTCATCGAGTCGCTGGAGGTTGAAACCTATGGTGGCAGTGCTGACATCGAGATTACCCGCCTGCCAGATCAAACACGTACACTTGAAAGTAATGAGGTTACTCGGGTTTTTGCGGACGGGGGCTGGCATGACGCGCAGGTTTACAAAAACCGCAATGCGTTTCGCGCAGGCCACACTATCGACGGCCCGGCATTGATCGTAGAGCCACATCAAACCATCGTGATCGAGCCTGACTGGCAGGCAAGTGTGACTGCGCGCAACGATATTATCTTGCGGCGGATAAAAGCGAAAAAAGCCGCTTATGCCATTGGTACAGATGTTGATCCTGTTTTGCTGGAAGTGTTCAATAACCTGTTTATGTCCATCGCCGAGCAGATGGGGGTAACACTACAAAACACATCCTATTCTGTGAATATCAAGGAACGGTTGGACTTTTCTTGTGCAGTCTTTGCTGCTGACGGATCGCTTGTGGCCAATGCACCGCACATGCCGGTACATCTGGGGTCAATGGACCGCTCGGTAGAAACCGTCATTGCCTTGAACAAGGGGGATATTCACCCCGGCGATGTTTTTGCTTTGAACGCACCCTATAATGGTGGCACACATTTGCCTGACATTACGGTTGTGACACCGGTTTTCGATGATGCTGGCAAAGAGGTTCTATTTTACACCGCTTCGCGCGGGCATCATGCTGATGTGGGTGGAACTGCACCCGGCTCGATGACACCGTTGGCAACAACAGTGGATGAAGAAGGTGTCCTGATCGACAATTTCCGTATCGTCGATCGCGGTGCTTTCCAAGAAGAGGCGCTATATAAAATCCTGACAGATCATCCCTACCCTTGCCGTAATCCCGTGCAAAACATTGCTGATTTAAAAGCGCAAGTGGCTGCCAATGAAATGGGTATTCGCGAGTTGCGCAAGATGGTTTCGCAATTCGGGTTGAAAGCCGTGCAATCCTATATGGACTATGTGCAGGACAATGCCGAAGAAAGCGTGCGCCGTGCCATTGGTGCGTTGCATGACAGTTCTTATTCATACGCTACCGATCAGGGCGCGACAATCAAGGTCAAGATCACGGTTGATCAGGCGAACCGTTGCGCGACGGTAGATTTCACCGGCACAACCGCACAGCAGAAAAATAATTTCAACGCGCCCGAGCCTGTTGCGCGTGCGGCCGTGCTTTATTGTTTTCGCATGATGGTTGATGGAAATATCCCGATCAATGCAGGCTGCTTACGCCCCATCAACATCATCATCCCCGATGGCTGTATGTTGAAGCCGCGCTATCCTGCAGCGGTTGTTGCGGGCAATGTTGAAACCTCGCAGCATGTGACCAATGCGCTTTTCGGAGCATTGGGGGCGATGGCCAATTCACAAGGGACGATGAATAATTTCACCTTTGGAAATGACACATACCAGTATTACGAGACTATCTGTTCGGGCTCGCCTGCGGGTGATGGGTTTAACGGGACGGATGCGGTGCAGGTGCATATGACCAATTCAAGCATGACCGATCCCGAAATTCTGGAGTTCCGTTATCCGGTTTTACTGGAAGAGTTCAGCATTCGCAATGACTCTGGGGGTAAGGGTAAATGGTCGGCGGGCAACGGCACCAAACGCACAGTGCGGTTTCTGGAATGCATGGGTATGACAATTTTATCATCCCACCGCACACGTTGCCCAGAAGGATTGATGGGTGGTGGCAATGGTGAAATGGGGCAAACATTTATCAGACGACAAGATGGGAAACTTGAAGAATTACAAGGCTGTGATGAAACCCAATTAAAAGCGGGTGAGGCTGTGATAGTCATTACACCTACTGCGGGTGGTTTTGGGTAAAGTCATAATTTTGGTAAATAATTTTACTGAAAGCACCTATACTGGTGCTTTCAGTATATATTCGATGTCTTAGGTCAATCTATTAGAAACGATACCCCGCACCGATACCAAAGATCCATGGATCCAAGTCAACGCTTGCCGGAATGGCACCGGCTGTAACCGTTGCATCAACATTCAACCAAAGCTTTTTCACATCCATGTTAAAGCTCCATTTGTCATTAATAGCATAATCAAACCCGGCTTGAACGGCAAAACCGAAGCCATTGTCCCAGTCATCCACACCACCGATAGCTGACGTCGGGTCACTTGAAATTACAGCGGTATAGTTTAAGCCTGCACCCACATAAGGTTTAAATGCACCCATTGGATGGTGGTATTGCAAAGTCAGGGTTGGCGGTAATAGCAAAACATCTGAAATCACAGTCCCGCCCAGTTTTACATCATGCGGCGAAACCGCTAGGATAAGTTCCGCTGCTATATTGTCATTGAAGAAATATGTAATATCCAGCTCTGGCACAATTGAATTGTCCGCCGTCAAAGGGGCCGGTGCGCCGCCCACCGTGCCATTGCTTTCGTCTGGTGCTACATCAATCAATCGACCGCGAATAAGCCATTTTGTACCTGCCCATGGATTGCTTGCTGATGTATCAGCGACTACAGGCGACGTTATCGCAGTTGTGCAAAGCAGGGCAAAAGCAATTGCAGGCAACACTGTAAAAAGATGTTTCGGTTTCATAAGACTTCTCCGATTTAATTAAAGTTAGGATCACGACTCAGCCGCGTCCCAAGAGAAGCTTTAGACCTGTTATTTAAATAGGTTTTTGATCTGCATCAACTTTTTGTTAATATTAACAATATTGCAGCATTCCGCCCACAACCCATACTTTTGAATCCTGTTCTACCGCTTATGTTCTTTAATATCAGATGCATTTTCAACAATCGGAAAATCATACGGATAAAATTTTGACAAGCGCCAGAAGTTTCCGGAAATATGCAACAATGGACGTGCTTTTCCACCCGGCCTGACACTTGTTTGAAGTGTTAATGCTATGTCGGACAAAACACCTGGATTACTTACGAAATAGTCATGGCCGACACTTGAATTCACATTTTCAATATCAATAAAGTGCACATTTTGTAGGTTCGCAAAAATTCTCTTGTCAATATTTTCCAGATCATCCGGCGACAAGCGCCCGAAACGATTACCGGTCATCGTCCTTTGTGCCAGTTTTAAAGCACTATCATTTTGGTTCATATAGACATTGATTTGCCCGAAGGCAGGTCCAAATCTTTCAGCGATCAACCTTTGACGCGCCACGCCGAAATCAAGATCTGGTGCTGCTAAAATCAAATTTTCGATTTTGTATTTCTTGCGTGCAGATTGGCCGGCGGCCCTTGTTTCAATGATCAATTCGCGCATTGCTGTTGTCACAATATCAGTCCCTCGGCTGTGCGCAATAATATGTACTTTTTCCAAACCCGGAGTGTCTGCAATAAGCCTTAGAGTTTCTTTCAGATGATATACGGCGTATTCGCCACTTTCACGGTCCTTTAAATACCCAAATAAGCCACCGGCACCCGCCGGCCATGAGAAAAATATGGGCACACCAATACGCCCTGAAAAGTGCCATAAATTAGCTAAGGAATATGCAGCGTCTTCAAATTCATCTTTGTACCCATGCACAAACAGAACAACTTCTTTACCATTTGCTTGTGTCAGTAAATCGGCAAGAATTTCCTTAAACTGCTTTTTGCGTTTCTGATAAACTTTATAACCCGGATAGATTACCGGCTTGATCTGACCATTGACAACGGTGAAAGGCAAAGGTGTTGATGGAAACCTGATTATTTCATCGGCATCTATGATATTCAATTGATAGTCGTCTTTGCGATTAACCGTATTGCTGGAATTAACCAGTTCATCCCAGTTCTTATTCTTGCCAAATGACATCGTAACCTCGCCAAGGGCCATAGAGGGAGAGCGTTCTGAAGAATACGGCTCTCTATTTGTCCACTCATCTGCAAGGAACCTGTCTGTCACAAAATAAAGTTTTGGTTGCGTCGTTTGCAGTTGTTTTGGGATAGCTTCAGCAGGGTATTTTTGGTTCATATAGAGTGTCGGCGTAAGGGTCAGATTAGGAGCGGGCGCACATGTTACCAACACAAATAAACACAACAACAAGTAAATACATTTTACTGCAACTCTAACATTATTGGATACTGATAAATTGGGGACAACCATCCATCGCTCCTTTATGCCTGTAGATTCGGAATCTATGAACCTCCATGCAATCACGAAAGCAACTCACATGCTTGAATGTTTTACAACTTCCACAAAAAAGTGATGTTAAATGAGCAATCAAAAGCTGTGCGTACTAAGGCTTACTGATTTGGCGCACGGCTGACCTGGGTGAAAATTGCCGCGCAAATCTCTTTTCTCTCGATTGCAAAGAATTTTTTCGCCGCTTTTTTATTCGGATGATATGGATCTTTTACTGCGCCGGATTTCTTTAGCCTGAAATGCTTTTTATTTCCAAGGTTGGCTGCAATCGTTTTTGGTGTAAGCCCTTCGACAAATGAACACCGACTACCGCTTTTTTTGAATGCTTTTTTTAGGTTTTTCTGGGCGCGCACCCGTAAATCATTTGTTTCTTTACTATATGATGGTGCCGTCGTCATGAATATACATGGCAAATCATCGGGCAACTGGCTCATCGTCTTTTGCACATCGTTCATGGCCATATCAGGGTATTTTGCCCAGCCCGCTGATGAATTACCAAGGAAAGACATGACTAGCAGTTTCGGGTCGTAATAATTATCAACAAAAAGCGCTTCAAACGGTGACATTTTTTTCTTACAGAACTGATATTGAGGGCCTTTTCCGATCTGTATGTAAACATTTTTTGTCTGATTCACCGTACCATATGAGCCGGCATTAACTTTCCATTTTGGATCAATATCACAAATTGCACCTTTGCCCTTTTTAGTCCGCGCCGTCCATGATGGCAGCGATGAAGAACGTACACCAATGACGGCCACTGACATATCGGCGAGTTTTTTCAAATCAGCGGATTGAGATGCATTTGGGGAACATTTCGATTTTATGTTTTGGAAAAAATCCAGAAATGAAGGGCCAGACCCAAATGTGAATTGGGAATCTCCTAATACAAGTATATCAGGCGACTTGAATTTATTGGCAGCCATAGCTGCTGTCGGCAAAGCCAAAAGTAATAAGAATGAAGCCAGAATATAACTATTCTTCTTCATAGATGTGAGTCTAACCAATCCGTGCCCCTTTTCATCGAAATGTTAGTGCATTCTTCTATACATCTTACACACCTCAAGTAAACTTTATTTCACAATTCCAACATCCGATAAAGATTATGTGAGGGGGGCTGTGCAATTTATTAAATACGGTATTATTGAAAACGTAAGTCTATATGCATGTATATAATGTACTTAAGTTTTAGCTCAGAGTGAGGCAAAGCCAATGCAACTACTAACAAAGAATCCACAATTAACCCGGCGGATATTTCTGAGTGGTGGGATTGCGATATCTGTCAGTTCAATTGCATGGAGCCAAATTAACAAATTACCTTTTGATGGTGATGCCATTGAACCACCAATGGCGCATAAACTTGCAAAATCCGGTGAAATTACCCTACTTGATATTCGGCGTCCCGATGAATGGGCAAGAACCGGAAGCGGCCAAGGGGCGCAGAGGTTAGACATGCGTAGAAAAGACTTCATATCTGCACTCGACACATTAGTTGCAGGAGACAGATCAAAGCCAGTTGCATTAATTTGTGCAACGGGAGTTAGATCAAACCGTATGAGTGAAAAGCTGAAGAAAGCAGGGTTCAGCAATATAATCGACGTACCAGAAGGCATGATGGGTTCAAAAGCCGGCCCCGGTTGGATAAAGCGAAAGCTTCCTCTGAACAAATCTTAAACGTTTAACATGAAATAGCACAAAACCTATTACTCTGCTGCAATTCCCTTTGTAGGTATAACGTTAAGCGCCCGACGCATTTCGGCCCTATATTGATGCGACAAGGCAATCACACGCGGCACCGATACTTCATCCGGCGTGCCAAACTGTCGACGGCTCCAGTTTTTTTGGACAATATTGACGCCACTTAAACCAGACAAAAGAACTGCCCCGGATAAGCTTATGGCAATGGGCAATAACCAAAGCGAAACAAGACCGGCCCCCATCCCCAACAGCAATCCATAGCCAAGAATCAGTTCAACGATGTGAAATTTAAGTAATGTAAGGATAGAGTATTTTCCACCACGTCGTTTTTGCGGTTCCCAGTTTTCAGGATACCCAACAAGACTACGCAGAACCGCAATGGTTTGTTGAATCATCAGAATTGGCGCATAGGCAAATGAAGTGAATACCTCTAACAAAAAAGAAGCTGTAAATTGTAAACTACCGCCATACTTGCGGCGCGTATCTGATGAAGCCAACATCACAATAGCACCGATGATTTTCGGTGCCAACAACATGCCATACATGAACAACAGAATTATCATACTATTAACATTACTCATATGCGGCCATATCGGCATTTTTGGGCTGGATGCGCTAAAATAACTAATCACATTGGTTTCATCGCCGTTACTTAACAAGGCCCATACCATCAGTAAAATAAACCATGCAGGGGACAATAAATAACTGACGGCACCGTGTAACAGATGAAATCTGGAAACAGCGTGCAACCCTGCTGTGGGAACAATACGCAAATGTTGCAAATTACCCTGACACCAACGCCGATCTCGTACAACATAATCAACCAATGTCGCTGGCGTTTCTTCATAGCTGCCTTCAATGCTGGGCATAAAGCGGACAGCCCAGCCTGCACGGCGCAACAAACCTGCTTCAACAAAGTCATGCGACAGGATCAATTTATCCTTACCTCTGATAGATTTAACACGTGGCAGTCCAGCGGATGATGCAAATGCGGCAGTTCTGATAATTGCATTGTGCCCCCAATAGTTTCCTTCGCGATTAGCCCAAAGCGCCAAACCTTCAGCCAATGGCCAGCCGTATGTTACATTTGAAAACTGCTGCATACGGGCAAACAGTGTTTTCGCACCAAATAGCTTTGGGCAGGATTGGATCAAGCCGGCAGAAGGATCATGGGATAATTCATCTGCCAGAGTTACAATTGCAGAACTGCTCATAAGGCTGTCTGCATCAAGAACCAACATGGCTTCATACCCGCCACCCCAACCTTCAATCCAGTCGCTTATATTACCCGTTTTTCGTGCCGTATTCTGCGCCCGTCGGCGGTAGTAAATACTGGCATCATAAGACAGTGTGTTACGTAAAATAATCATGGCCCGCATTTCTTGCGCTGCAATCTGTGGGTCTTGCGTATCACTAAGGATAAAAAGCGAGAATTTATGGCCCGTTTTCACAGCTTGAAGTTCTTCTAACATGGCTGCAGCATTGCCGAAAACATCCGACGGATTTTCATTGTAGATCGGCACCAGTAAGGCGACATCTAACGCAGTCAATGGCGGTGGCGATGTTGTACTTGCAACCCGATTTCCAAACCAGAAACTAACAAGCCCGACAGTCGCGGTGCTGACTGATAGTGAAATCCAGAAAAAAGTTGTCCCGACAAGCGCAATCAGAAAATATTCCAATGCTCCAAAACCACCTGTCGATAGCCAGTCAGTAAAGGCAGCCAACAACAACACGGTGGTTAAGATTGCTGGCCCAAATGTAAGTAAGCGAGAGCTAAAATTGTTCGAAGGTTTATGCCAGTTTGGAGCTTGTTTATCATGGTAGGGTTTTTGGAAATTCTGTTGCGGCATACCGATTGGTTCACGCTCCGGCATCCAATCAAGATCATCACTCACAGGGTGTTCGAAATTCGTATCCATCACGCAGTCCACCTGTACAACCAAACCTCGGAAATTGAATGTCCCTCGTGCATTAATTGTGCGCGCATCCCCATGGACCGCGCTGCTTTTGGATCAAAAGTAAATGCCAACCGCACTCCGCCTGTTTCAGGGTTTCTTTGCAAAACTCCATCACTAACCGTTCCAGTATTGGCACTGATATGGAGGGTAATACTTTCCAAATCATCGGGAATGACATCATCATCGGCAAAATCAATTGTTGCGATGTACCCACCCAAGAAGCGTTTTCCCATACGTGTATTTATAACCCGTGTTACAGGTTTTAACGCATCCGGCTCATCGCCCCAGCTAAGACGATAAGTGAACTTGTGCTCGCCCCCCGCTGGGATTGGTGATCGCGGGCGCCAATATGCAACAATATTATCATATATTTCCCGATCGGCCGGAATCTCTACCAGAGTAACCGAGCCTTTGCCCCAATTTTCGCCCGGCTCCACCCAAAGTCCGGGACGCTTGTGATAGGCCGCTTCAAGGTCGGCAAAATCCGAAAACTTTCTTGGCCGCTGCATCAACCCGAACCCTTTTGGCCCATCGTCAACAAAACTGCTGACTTGTAGATTTTTAGGGTTTGCCAATGCGCGCCAGAGAGATTCACCCGCGCCGTTTTGCACCAACAATCCATCGGAATCGTGAACGGCAGGGCGAAAATCATCAAACCTTGCGCGATTGGTTTCATCAAAAAGAAACATGCTTGTTAATGGGCCAAGACCGATGTGATCCAGCTCTTTGCGCGCAAAAATATGTGCCGAAACATCCATCACTGTGGATGCTCCCGGCGTGATAACAAAGCTGTAAATCCCTGCAACAGAAGGCCCGTTCAGTAATGCGTGAATAACAATTTCTACTTCCCCTTCAGCGGGGCGTTCGATCCAGAACTTGGTGAAATCTGGGAATTCTTCACCCTTGGGATCGGCCGTATTCAGGGCAAGCCCGCGCGCAGATAAGCCGTAATGCTGGCCCATTGCGATAGCCCGAAAATAGCTGGCCCCCTGCATCACCATGAATTCCTGAAAAATCCCAGGTTCTTCTATCTCTGTACGTAAGCGAAACCCTGAATACCCCAAACCATCCTCTACTGGCAAGTCGGGCACTTTGTCGGTTTTATCGAAAAGGTTGAAATCGAATCTAAAGTGTTTGGCCATGCCATCTTCAACACTGTAAATCTGAACGGAGTGTTCAAAATAAAGACCTGGATGGAAAAAATCCACACGGTATGGCGTGTTGGTGTTTTTCCAAAGGGCTTCGTCGTTTTTGAACCAGATGGATTTATACTGGTCATATGTCAGATCGCGCCATTCTTGGGGCACCATATCGGGCGCAACATAGGGGTTACGCGCCAGAGCACGTGCTTCTTCAATCAATGTCACCTTTGAAAACGGTTGCGTATCCTGCGCCAAAGATGCCGCTTTCGCGGTATGACTGCCAATGGCCGCAAAACCTGCCAACGCTGTTAGAAAGCTACGCCTGTGCATTGATTAAACCTTTGCTGTTCGCCAAGGGTGTTTTTTGATCCATGATACAAAATATGCCACCGCAATAATCGCGGCTATACCAAGGAAGTTAACCAATGCCGTTTTAAGTGTAGAACGCCCGATTTGGTCCAGCAACAAACCGCTGAAACGGGCAAAAACCATCGAAAAAACAAAAACAGCAAGCGATTGTGAGCCCACTTTCATGATAATTTTGACCACATAGGCCCAAGCGGTAGAAAGCTTTGTTTGGCCAGTTGTGATCAAACGTTTGCCACCCTCTCCGGCAACAACCCATCCTAGATAGGCCAAAGCCAGAAAATGCGCATATCGCAAAATACCAAAATCGGATTTGCTGATCATCCACTTATGGGCAATCCGCCAGTCTCTCGCCCAGTCAAAGCCAAACTCACGCATCCCGATATGCGAAAACGGAATATTAATTACAACAAGGAATACCGCCAATGCAATCAACTGCACATTGACAGGAGGCGCGGGGATCCATCCGCGCATGAATGCAAAGCCGGTGAAAAAGATCAATTGCCACCCAAACGGATTGAAGAACCATTGTCTTGCAGACCAAGGCTCTGCAGGCAAGCTGAGTGCCAATTCGGGGTTTCCCAAATTTTTGAGCAGCAAATGCTGCGCAAAAAACCAAACAGCAAAAACCAAAGCAGCCACAAGCCCCAGATGAATACGTGAAGCAGCCATTACAAAAGGCATCATTGCCAGTATCGCAAGATACATTGGCAGAATATCAAAATAGTTCGGTACATACGTTAGGGTAAATAATCCGATCATATTCTGCGCAGGATGGTTAAAGAACGGCACCAAATTCAGACTGCCAACATAATTTTTTTGAAATAACCCGGTGCTGTCAAAAAAGGCCAACATCATTGCAATTGTAAAAAACATTGCAATATGCGCCCAGTATACTTGCCAGACCCGATAACCAACGCGGGCAGAACCCAGCACCCATCCGGCGCGATCAAATGTGCGACCAAAAGCAATGGCAGAGGCCATGCCGGAGCAAAAAACAAACATTTCGGTTGCATCCGAAAAACCCCAGCGCGCTGGTATCCAACTGGTGAAATAATTACCCGGAGTATGTGCAAAAAGAATGATAAACATCGCCATGCCGCGGTAAAAATCCAAACGTGGATCGCGGACTGTTGAGACAGGTGCACTTGATTTGGCCTCAGTCATCGTCACAGAATATGGATTTGCCGCAGTCATACTCATTCAAATACTCTCCCAGATCGAAAAGGTCGATTCACCTCTGCAAACTTTGTTACTCCGCAGGCTGTTGCATAAACGGTATATTACCACCGCGTCCCGATGAGATCATTTCAAATCTTACAGACGCATACCTATCTTCTGCGCCTCTGCGTTTGGCTTTACGCTCGTTCAGGATTGCTTCGGCTTCATTCAAGAAACCCGCACGAATGCCGGCGTCAATCGTCAAACGTTCAAAAACATCCCGCTGTGCATGGCTGCCACCTGCTGTTTGAATTTTCCCGCGTGCATTTGCAAGGTTAATAAAGGCCGTAGTGTAATCCGCTTCACCAAAGGCCTCTAGGCCTACTGCGGCGGCAAGACCGGGATCGGCCATAGCTTTTTCGACATCGGTTTTATTTCTTTGCGCGTCTTTGTGCATCCGTCCCATCAGGGTTTTTATCGCTTCATTGCGATTGTCGCCCACAAGTGCCAGCATATAATGCAAATCGGCAAAAATCAGACAACCGTCTTCTGTGCGGTTTTCAGAAAAATCAGCCAGTTCTTCCCAGCGGTTACCAACATCGACACCTTCCAGTTCCAGACGGCTAAGCATGGAAGTGCCATTGGATATGTCACGATAATCATCTGTTTGATCTTTGCGCACTTCAGTATCGTAAAGCCATAGAACCTTATCGATCTGTCCCTGATCAAGATACATCAGGGCCTTGTGCCACCACACATGATAGCGAAAGTTGTTGCAGTGCGCCCAAGCGTGTTCACGACCCTCAAGCCATTCAAGACCCGCCTTTGCATTGCCCGTCATGTCATAAACATGGGCAATCGCATGCAGGCCCCATGCGTCATCAGGAGCTTGCAGCATGCCTTCGCGTCCGGCGATTTCAGCCAGACTGTAATCGCCGGTTTCTTCCAGCGAAAATGAATGGCAGCCCAGCAGGTAGCCGCGCCCGACATGGTGTTCCTCATAGGCGGGCAAAACAGCCTCGATGGAACTTCGCATATGAGCAGAATCGCCTAGGATAAACGAAATGGCGTGGGATACTTTCATAGCCAGACTGTCTTGTGGATAGTCTTTCAAAATGTCTTCAATACGGTTGCGCGCAGCAACTTGTTGCCCGGCCAACCATAAGCTAAGTGCTTCAACATAGCCACACTCGCGCGGGTTGGCTGCCACATTATCAAGGGCAATGCGTGCCGCTTTTTCAGCGTCAATTGCAGTTTGCACCAGCTCACGGCGGCCTAACATCAAATAGAACAAACCCTTAGCTGCATGGCCAAGAGCGAAATTCGGTTCGCGTTTCAACACATCCGCCAAATGCGTTGGTGTGACAGCTGCATGAGAAAGAAAGCCGAGTTGCATCTTGTTCCAACTTTCAAGTGCTGCAGGTGTTTCAAGCGAAACATCGCTCCCAAATATATCAGTCAGCATCCAAGATTTCCTTTACACACAATAAATTAGCTATTGAGTGTATAATGCCTAAGCATTGAAATAAGAATAGTTTGTAACCCTTGATAACGGCGAAGTGACCAATGCTTCAAAAGTCCGCGAGCGGAGGCATTGATAGTTATGGCCTTAACTAAGGGATTTTATGCGTTTTATTGTGCAGGCGCAGCCTTCTGCGCAATTTTCTGTAACACACCATCAAGCTCGTTTGCCAAATCGCGCAGTTCTTGCCCGCCTTCATCCATATAAGGCGCAAACACCGCAGAAGCGGTTTTATATGACAACGTAGCGGTTTTATCTTCGTTTTCTGTAATATAAAGCCTTATCGGGGCTTCAATTCCAGCGGCTACGGACGCGGCCAGCATTCTGCGGGCGTAGTCATTGCGATACACCCCAATGACGATATTTCCCGGAATTTTAATCCCCTGGCTTTTCGCCCCGACCGTAGCACTTGCCTGCGTCACAATCCCAATTGGTGCTTTACTGATCGCAGAGCGGGTGCGTTTAACCAATTGGTTGTAACTATAGCTTGTGGGATAGACAGCCCATCCGTCGCGCGGGGCAATGGATTGTGCATTTGCCAGTAAAGGTGTTACCAAAAAAGCTATAAAAATCATAAAATTACGCATGTTAAATCTCCTTCCTTTGGGGGTAGCGGGTCAATATACTCTGCAAACACTGCATCCGTATCCTGACCGAAATGCGGCGGTGGGCTGCGATAGGTCACAGGCGTACGAGATAATTTCAATGGGTTGCCCAGCAATGACACAGCCCCGCCTTTTACATCTTTATCAGGTACAGAAATAACCATATCACGCGCCTTTGCCTGATCGGAATGAAGTGCCTCTTCAACGTTATTGATCGGGCCAACGGGTACTTTGATGGCTTCAAGCCCAGCAATAATATCGGCCGTTTTCATATGTACCAATGCAGCACTTATCAACACTGTCAACGCGGCGCGGTTATCGATACGGGCAACGTTAGTGGCATAACTCGGGTCATCCGCCAGTTCAGGATGATCTATAAAATCACAAAATCGCCTAAACTGTGCATCATTGCCAACAGCCACGATGACATGCCCATCCGTGCCGGCATAAACGCTATAGGGCACAATGTTGGGGTGTCCATTGCCCTGCCTTGCAGGTACCTTGCCAGATGTCAGGAAATTTGTGCCCTCATTGATCAGCCAAGCCATTTGTGTATCAACCAAAGCCACATCTATATGCTGACCTTCGCCCGTGCGTTCCAAGTGGCGCAAAGCTGCCAGAATGCCTATGGTGGCATACATCCCGCACATCACGTCAGCAATACCTACACCGACTTTCATCGGTTGCCCGTCTTCGTCTCCGGTAAGGCTCATGATCCCACCATAGGCTTGCGCCATCAGATCATAGCCGGGCTTTTCACTGTTTGGGCCCGTTTGACCAAAACCGGAAATAGAGCAATAGACCAGTTCCGGATGAACCTTTAACATCGTGTCATGATCAAGTCCGTATTTCGCCAACCCGCCCGGCTTGAAATTCTCAACGACAATGTCAGCGCGCGCAGCTAATTGGCGGATAATATCCTGCCCTTCAGGTGTTGCTATATCAACCGCAATTGATTTCTTATTACGATTTGCACACATGAAATAGGCGCTTAGGTCTGTGTTTTCACCATCTAGCCCAGTGGCATAGTTCGGCCCCCAGCTTCTGGTGTCATCCCCACCTGATTTAGGGTTTTCGATCTTTAAAATCGTTGCGCCAAGATCTCCCAGCATTTGTGTCGCCGTGGGTCCTGCTAAAATGCGTGAAAGATCAAGAACGATCAATCCGTCTAGTGCTCCAGTCATTCTTATATCCTATCTATAGACGACCATCATAGGCCCCACGTTCAATAGTTGCAGCAATCAGCGTGAACGTTTCTGCTTTTTGCGCATGTTCCAAAGCTGCACGCAACTCGTTACGCGTCGCAACCGTATAAGCGTCCCCTCCAAAGGCACGCGCTATCGCGCCATAATCGTGAAGCCCAAAATCAACAGCGTGATTTATCATTTGCCGTTGCCTTTGTTTCAGTTCAATCAACGCAAGGCTCGCATCGACAAAGACCAGAAATATCGGCTTTATCCCCAACTCCGCCACTGTTGCAAGTTCGCCTGCAACCATCAAAAACCCGGCATCGCCGGAAAATGAAATCACAGGCTTGTCAGGAGATGCTATTTTTGCCCCCATCGCCAATGGAACAGCGCATCCCATTGTGCAAAATGCAGATGATTGCATCAGCCCGCGTGGTTCATAACATGTCCACATTTGCGACAATAATATACGGTGTGCCCCACTATCGGCCGTAGCCAGTGTTGTTTCAGGTAAGCGTTTTCGGCACTCGTCGATTATTGCTGCAGGCCCCCATATTTCATCATGTGGAAAGGCTTGCTGTAACGCTAATTTTACCGCATCAATTTCGCCATTAACCCATGTTGGTTGTGTGCCGGACCCAGTGGCGATTGTCCGCAAGCTAATACCTGTATCTGCAACAAAATTCAAAGTTGCCTGATGCATATAATGATGATTTGGCACAGCTGATATATCTATGACATTCGTTTTTGCCGGATCCCATAGCCCACGCCAACCAGTGCGCATTTCAATCGGATCATAGCCTGCGCAGATTATCAAATCCGCCGCCTGAACAAACGGCACCAATGTTTTATCTGCTAGTGGCGATAAACCAGCAGCCCCTAAGCACAGTGAATGTGTTTCAGGCACGATACCCTTGGCTTTATACGTTGTCAGAAATGGGACGTTAAATTTTTCACAAAACGCCTGAATATCTGCCCCAGCAGCATCATTCATTGCGTCCAGACCAACAATCATAACCGGGCGTTTGGCGGTTGAAAGCCAGCCGCGTGCCAGATCAAGATCAGGCCCATCGGCGGGCGTTACCTTACTTGCAATGGTACGCCCAGACAGGTGTGATGTTACACCCTCCATATCCGCAACAGAGATGGGCACATCTATATGAACAGGCCCCGGACGTCCTTCGGTTGCAATACCAACTGCCTTGTCAGCAACAATATCCGCCCCCTGAGCCGTCATACGAAACGTGGCTTTTGTGATTGTTTCAAATATCGCTCCGTGGTCCATAATCTGATGTGTATATGTCAACGCCTCATCTTCATCGACACAACCTGTCAAAACAATAAGCGGCACACGGTCTTGATGCGCATTGGCAATTGAATTGACGCCGTTCATTGCACCGGGCCCCAATGTTGCAACTAAAATAGCCGGCGCACCCGTGCGATGATATACACCTTCAGCCATAAAGCCTGCGCTGTTTTCATGCTTAACAAGTGTAAATCTTATCCCAGCCTTTCGCAGCGCATCAATAATCGTTAAAACTTCGCCACCAGGCATACCGAATGCATGGCGACAACCAGCTTTATATAGCCGTTTTGCAAGAATATCTGCAGCACGACGGGGTGAATGTCTCATTGGAACCTCATTAAGTTTCAGCTGTAATTTATACATCTACAAACTGGTCAATAGACACAAGATTAAAAAACGAATTTACATTCAATAACCTAAACAACGAAATTAATAATCCTAACAATGATTTAAATTTGATACAGCGCAAAGAATCCTTAATTGAATTGTATAGTGTCCTTATAATTCAAAAAACGGATAGCATAATGCCACATAAAAGACGTAAGGCCTATTATGGGCCAACATTGCTTAGCTACGGATTCAGGCCGTTTTTTCTGCTAGCCCTTATATTTGCCTCAACAGTAATTCCATTATGGGTTGCAACTTACCAAGGATTTGTTGAAATTAGCGGGCCATTTCAATCAGTTGACTGGCACGTCCATGAAATGTTGTTTGGTTATTCAGCTGCTGTTATTTGTGGTTTTTTGTTTACTGCAATACCGAATTGGACCGGGCGCATGCCAATACGTGGCTGGCCGTTGGGGGTTCTTATATTTCTATGGATTGCCGGGCGTTTGGCGATGTCAGGAATTGGAGGATTTCGCCCGCCATTTATAGTGCTGATAATTGACAGCTCGTTTCTGTTCGCAGTCGGGTTAATGGTTGTGATCGAGGTCGTTGCGGGCCGCAATTGGAAGAATTTAAAAGTCATCATTCCGATCCTGATATTTCTTGGCGCAAATATTTTATATCACACAGAAGTTTTAACTCAGGGCTCTGCCGAGTATGGCCGTCGCTTAGGTTTTGCCGTCGTAGTCTTTTTGATCACCTTGATTGGTGGGCGGGTAATTCCCAGCTTCACCCGTAACTGGTTGGCTAAATCAAACCAAGGCAAGCTTCCCGTCCCGTTTAATCGCTTTGATGGCGTTTGTTTAGTGGCTGGTGCCTGTGCTTTAATCGCTTGGGTAATTCTACCTAATGCACGATTTGTAGGATGGATTTTAATAATCACATCGGGTTTACACCTTGTCCGTTTGCTGCGCTGGCGTGGCTATCGCACATTCAGATCACCGCTTTTGGTGATGTTGCATGTCGCTTACAGTTTCATACCACTGGGCCTGTTTGTACTAGGTATAGGCGCGCAAACCGCCGGGTTACACCTACTTGGCATAGGGGCAATCGGCGGTATGACAACAGCCGTTATGATGCGTGCGTCTTTGGGTCATACTGGTCGTGCGCTAATAGCAAGCTCAAGCCTTGTGGTGGCATTTCTACTGATCGTATTGGCGGCAATCATTCGAAGTGCTGCCCCTTACGTCGAAGTTGCAATGTTATCGGGCATAGAAATTGCTGCAATAATATGGACCATTGGCTATGCAATGATTTTGTTTCATCTCGGGCCCTGGCTGTGCTCGGCAAGTATAAAGCGTCGTACACCGAGTAAACCGCCCTAAAACGCTTTAAATGTCAGTGTTGTAAGTGAACGTTCAATACCTTCGATATCCAAAAGATTATCATTGACCCATTTGCCAACGTCTACATCCTTTGGTGGATAGATTTGTGCCATTAGGTCCCACTCGCCACTTGTCGAATAGAGTTGCGAAACAAACTCGCGCTCATAAAGCGCTTCTGCAACATTGTAGGCTGTCCCCGGCTTACAACGCAACTGGACAAATATAACATTCATCAAACTCTCCTTGTCAAATCAGACAAATTACTTATCCGAACTTAGTCTTTGTACGCTATAACGCAATCCAAGTTTTATCTATTTTACAAGGAACGCTAAATGATTGATTGGGACGATGCTTTTGACAATGCCGGTTATGTGCCAAACGCACTTGGATATTTTGATACATGGCAAGAGCGCGCTGAAGTGTTTCGAAACAGCGGCGTTACATCCGCTCTGTCATTATCATACGGGCCAGAGAAACGTGAAAAGTTGGATATTTTCTGGCCAGAAGATAAACCAAAAGGTCTGGTAGTCTTTATTCATGGTGGGTATTGGTTGCGATTAGACCGACGTTACTTTTCAGATTTGGCTTTTGGCCCGCTGACTCATGGATGGGCTGTTGCCTTGCCATCCTATACGCTTGCTCCACACGCGCGGATCAACGAAATTACCCGTGAAATCTCGGCCGCCGTAACATATGCATCATCAAAGATTGACGGTCCAATCCGTGTCACAGGCCATTCTGCAGGCGGACATTTGGCCGCACGAATGATTTGTAGTAACAGCCCATTGGAAACCGAAATACAAAAGCGTATCCAAAAAACAGTATCAATTAGTGGCCTGTATGATCTGCGAAACCTATGCAAAACCAAACTGAATGAAACACTTAAACTTACACAAACAGAAGCGACCACGGAGAGTCCATATCTGGACACACCAATTGCAGGATCAAATATAACCTGTTGGGTCGGGGGTGGTGAGCGGCCTGAGTTTATTAAACAAAGTCATTTGCTGCACGATGTCTGGAAACCACATGGCATAGATATCGACGTGCAACTCGACAACATGGAAAACCATTACACTGTTATTGATGGGCTAAAGGATCCAAATTCAAATCTGACACTGACACTGTTAAGTTAGAACAGTGTCAGTTAACCTTAACCATTCCTGTTATTTTGTTACTTCACCACCAAGACAGGGCATTTTGCCAGAATTTCAACCCGGTGGGAGACACCCCCGCGCAACATCCCTTCGATATCACCCATACCGCGTGACCCGATAACGATCAGGTCTGCCTTATAAGATTTGGCACGATCCACAATCGTGCGGGCAATCGGGCCTTCTTCGGTTTCCAAATCCACATCTTGCACGCCTTGATTTCGCGCCTCACCCAAGGCTGATGCCAGCAAATACTGTGCGCCTTTTCGCAACAGTTCAGCGTCAATCGTTGCCATATGTTCAGCCTGAGCAAATTTTTTCAGGCTATCGGGCAGACGGTAAGGCTTGACCACATGCAGCAGCAAAACCTTGGCGCCGGCATTTTTTGCAATTTGGGCCCCTAAGTTAACGCATTTCAAAGAGTGTTTAGAGCCATCTACGGCGATTAGTACTTTATTGATCATTGTTTTGGCCCTTTCTAATAAAGCCCTGCAATAAATTCCTTACACAGGTAAATTCCCTACAATAGGTATAGGTATGACTTCCTCTACCTGAGGGACTTTCTCGAAACCATGTAGAACTTGCTGTGGCGCTTGTTCAATGGCTTCGATTTCTTCTGCAGTGTGATGACACGAAATAAAGTGGCCTGATGCAAGTTCGTATGTCGGTGCCGTCACCCTTTCACATGTACCGGTAATGGCAATCGGACAGCGGTTAAAAAACGGGCAGCCTACGTCGGTAATTTCAACACCGCGCGCAATGCCCACTGCCATTTCGCGTTTTTGCATGGTTTCTTCCAACCAGCCGATACGCATTTCGGGCACCGAGCTGATCAACAGACGTGTGTAAGGATGGAAGGGCGGCGACAGTACTTCGTCAACCGGCCCTTGTTCCACAATACGACCTGCATAAAGCACGACAATTTCATCGGCAAAGGCCGCAACCGTCGACAAATCGTGGGTTATGAACATAAACGACACGCCCGTTAAATCACGCAAGCGTTTCAGCAGTTTCACCACGTTCGAGGCCACAATACTATCAAGCGCCGAGGTTACTTCGTCGCACAGCATAATCTCGGGCATTGCAGCCATTGATCGTGCCAGGTTTACGCGTTGTTTTTGGCCGCCTGATAGTTCGGAAGGATAGCGTTCTGCAAACTCTACCGGCAATTCAACCAACCGCAGAATTTCCGCCACTTTTTCCCGATTTTTCTGGCCACTCAGATTTTGGAACATCTCAACCGGGCGTCCAATAATCTCACTTATCAACTGTTTCGGGTTTAGGGCTGTGTCCGCCATCTGATAAACAAATTGAATCTTTTGCAGGTCTTTCTTGGATCGGTTCTTGTATAGGCCTTTCAAGGTATGACCGTCCATAATAATATCCCCTTGTGCAGGGGGTAACAGGCCAGCAATCACACGTGCCAAAGTGGACTTACCACAACCTGACTCGCCAATCACGCCAACCACATGGCCGTTTTTCACGGACAAATTGATGTCGCGTAATACAGTTATAGCTGGCTTGCCGTCGACAATTTCACCGTAACCCGCAGTCATGTTTTTGACTTGGATGTTATCCATATCTTGATCGTGTTTATCTGTTAGCTTGTCACCCATCCCGGGCTTTGGCCCTGCATGTGCTGCGGCCATAAGGCGCTTGGTGTAAGGGTGCTGCGCGTGGTTGATAATCTGATCAACCGATCCTTGTTCCTGCACCTCACCTGAGTAAAGCACTACAATGTGATCTGCAACTTGGGCCACAACGGCCAAATCGTGAGTCACATAAATAGCGGCTGAACCTTCTTCCCTAATCACCTTTTTAAAGGCTTTCAGAACTTCGATTTGCGTGGTCACATCAAGAGCTGTTGTCGGTTCGTCCAAAACCAGCAGATCAGGGCGCCCAACCAATGCCATCGCAGCCATCAAGCGTTGTAACTGCCCGCCAGAAACTTGGTGTGGATAGCGAAAGCCAATGCGATCAGGGTCAGGTAATTCCAACGCGTGGTATAACTCAATCGCACGTGCATCTGCCTCATCTTGGGTCATTATACCGTGTAGAACAGCAGACTCTGTCACCTGCTCGTTTATGGTTAGGGCAGGGTTGAACGTGGCCGCTGCAGATTGCGCCAGATAGGCCACACGATTACCACGCAAGTCGCGTACTCTTGCGGGTTCCATTGTCAGCACATCTTCGCCTTTCAGCTTGATCGAACCGCCCGAAAACTCCAACCCCGGTTTGGTGTAGGCTAGTGCGCCAAGGGAGATGGTGGTTTTACCAGAGCCGGATTCGCCAATCAGAGCGACAACTTCACCGGCTTTCACATCAAAATCGACACCTTTAACGATTTTAACCGCTGGTTCATCTTTCTTCGGTGCTTCTATACGCAGGCCTCTTACTTCTAGTAGTTCGCTCATGAGATCATCTTCCTAGCTAGGGTACCACCTTCAGACGCTGAAACATCGTCAACGATCAGGTTAATTGCGATTGTAAAACTTGCAATGGCCAAAGCAGGCCAAACGGCGGCGTAGGATCCATATCCAAGTCCGTCAAGATTTTGACGCACCATTGATCCCCAGTCAGCCATTGGCGGCTGGATACCCAGACCAAGGAAACTTAGGGATGAGATAAAGAGCACAACAAACACCAGTCGCAGACCGAAATCTGTAGCCAATGGCATAATGGCGTTGGGCAGCACTTCACGGGTAATAATATACCACATGCCTTCACCACGCACACGGGCCGCTTCGACAAAATCCATTACCATGATGTCTTGCCCAAGCGCGCGTGCAATACGGTAAACACTGGCTGCATAAATAACACTCGCGGTTAGAATTAAGATTGGGATCGATGTGCCAAGGGCTACAACGATTAACAGACCCAACATGATAGATGGCAGTGACAGGATTGCGTCGTTTACGCGGCTAAAGATCATATCGACCCAACCACCGGCAACGGCGGCACCGATACCCAGCGTTACCCCTACGAGGTAAGCGAACAACGTTGCTAAGAAAGAAATCCCGATTGTGGTGCGTGCTCCCCAAAGAACACGTGAGAGTATATCACGTTCGATATAGTCGGTTCCCAGCACATGGAAGCCTTCACCCTCGGTTTCACTCCAGACCGGCATAAAGCTGTCATAAGCAATAATATCAGCTTCGTGGAATGGGGCAATATAGGGGCCGATGAAAACCATTAAGACCCAGAATAACACAACGGAAACACCCAACTTGCCAACCCAGGTTAATTTAATTTTCTTTTTCGGTGGGGCGTCTGGAAGCTCGTCATATACCGACATGTCTTCTGTATTTGCTGTTTTATCAGTCATTTTTTGCCCCTCCTATTTCGGGTTACGTAGACGTGGGTTCGACAGAATTGCCGCCACATCAGATAGAATTATCAAAATCACATATGTGCCACAAAAGATCATCGCACAGGCTTGAACCAATGGCAGGTCGCGGGTTTGCACCCCGTCGATCATCAGTTTCGCCAATCCGGGATAAGCAAAGATGGTTTCCACGATCACCACACCTGACACCAGATAGGCCAAGTTCAGGGCTACCACGTTCACAATCGGGCCGATGGCATTTAAGAAAGCGTGGCGTGTAATAATACGGTTACGCCTTACACCTTTCAGAATACTCATCTCAATATAAGGTGAGTTCATCACGTTCAGAATACCCGCACGTGTCATGCGGATCATTTGCGCTGACACAACAATGATCAAAGTAATCAGGGGCATCGCCGAGGCCCGTATGGTTTCCCACATCGTATCTTCAGGTGAGATATGTGCGATGGCTGGTAGCCAGCCCAAGTTAACAGCAAAAATCAACACCATGAATGTGGCAATGAAAAAGTCAGGCACCGAGATCAGGCTTAGCGTGCCAAATGTCAGAACCCTGTCAATCCATGTGGCAGGATACATAGCTGCCAAAAGCCCGAGTATAACGGATAGAGGTACCGATATTATTGCGACAACGCCGGCTAGGAACATCGTGTTCCCGAAACGCCCGCCAATTAGGCTGGAAATAGACGCACCACCTGCTTTGGATATGCCCAGATCACCCGTAACCATTCCGCCAAGCCATGTTGCGTATTGCATATACAATGGTTGATCCAGTCCGTTCGCGGCACGATATGCTGCTAAGGTTTCAGGAGTAGCGGCCTGCCCCATTACAATTTGGGCCACATCGCCCGGTAAAACTGAAGTGCCTACAAAAACAAGTATGGATACCACCCATAGGGTGATTATACCGATAATAATGCGCTGAATAACCATGCGTTGCATGAAATTTCCCCCTAGCGTGGTTGGCTTGGTGTTTTACTGCAACTATAAAGTTGCAGAATATTACATCATTGCCAGCCCAACAGGGCTGGCAATATATTCGTTAGCGTTAGACTTATACGTCTGTGCGATATGCGAACTCAGGCCACTCATAGCCACCAAGTGAACCAAGCGGCATACGTGTGATGCCTTCGATCTTATCGGATTTCGCATCCAGATAGTTCCGGTGTGCCGGAATGATCATGCCGCTTTCATCGTGGATAAGTTTTTGCATTTCGCAATACATCTCATGACGCAGACCTGCATCCGTAACCGCACGCGATTCAATCAACAACTCACCCATACGCTCATTCGCCCACAGGCTATCGTTCCATGGTGCCGTTGGCGCAAATGCCAAGTTCATCATAACATTCGCAGTTGGGCGCATGTTCCATGTGGTCACATTGATCGGTGTTTTCATCCAAACAGCACCCCAGTAGCCATCATTTGGCACTTTGTTGATGTTCAGTGTCAGACCGATTTTCTGTGCTTCACGTTGCATCAACAGACAAATGTCAGTCGTGCCAGGTGCAACCTCTGCCACCTGAATTTCCGCTTCTGTTACGCCTGATTTTTCCAGGTGGAACTTGGCTTTGTCCAGATCGTGGTCACGAATTGGCAGTTCAGCACAAAAGTCCGGGCCGTAAGCCACATTGATCGGCTGATCATTACCCACTGTGCCCTGACCCTTCAGGATCGAACGCACAATTTTCTCACGGCGTTGAAGATACTTCATCGCCAATACGAAATCAGGATTGTTGCCCGGTGCGGAGTTAGACATCATTGCAATGCCGATATAAGCACCGGATGCAACTGACCAGATACCAACGCCCGGTGCCGCTTCAATTTGAGGCACAGCTTTTGGATCAAGTGCTTGCATCAAGTCGATATCGCCAGATAGCAGCGCGCTTGTGCGGGCAACTTTATCTGTGATCGCAAAGATTTCCAGCTCATCTACATTTGCACCTTCGCGCCAGTAATCATCGTTACGCACATGTTCTGAACGCACACCTTGATTGAATGTTTGCAGCTTGAACGGGCCTGTACCAACCGGGTTTTGGAAGTCGGTTGTACCGTCTTTGACGACTTTGAAGTTTGAAGTTGCGAGAATTTTAGGTAAATCACCATTTGGTCCAGCCATCACAGCTTTAATTGTGTGATTGTCAACTTTTACCCATTCAGTTACGTCTGCCACCAGTGTTTTGGCAACGGATGTAGACGCTTCACCGTAGTGGCGGTTCATGGAATAAAGCGCATCGTCAGCCGTGAACGGACTGCCGTCATGGAATTTTACATCCTTGCGCAGTTTGAATGTCCATTCAGTGTTGTCACCGTTGGCTGAATATTCCTCTGCCAGTTCCGGACGTGTTGATGTGTCATCGTTAAATTGGGTCAGACCGTTATAGTGCGTGCGGGCACGAGTATAGTCGATTGTTGATGTGCCTAGACCTGGATCAAGAGTGTCTGATGGGCCATGAAGGTCACTTGCGAATGTGATTTTACCACCTTTTTTTGGTGTCGCAGCCATTGCAGATGTAGCTGAACTAACGATAGAACCTGCAGCGGCTATCGTTGCACCACCAGCCATAAGCCAGCCCATAACTTCGCGGCGTGATGCGCCACGGCTTAACCCGTTTTTGATCGCTTCGCGATCCATTGACGACACACTATCAATGGTCGGCATGATTTTTTTCGAATCTGTCACGTATTGTTCTCCCTAAATGTTGTTATCGAGGCATAGTCGCCTTGTTATTACTAAATTGAAACTATAATAATAATTATAGTAAGTATAAATTGAGGTTATAATATGCTCAGACGTCAAGTCCCATCAGCGAATGCACTCTTTGTTTTTGAAGTTGTCGCACGCTTGGGAAGCTTTTCAAAAGCAGCAAAAGAGCTGAACGTAACCCAACCGGCCATAAGCCGCGCCATAAGCGGATTCGAGACACATCTTGGCTATCCATTATTTGATCGCCACGGTCGTTGGATCAAACTTACACCAAGCGGAAATAGATTATATCGGGCGACATCAACCGCATTCAAAACGGTAATAGACGCCTTGCAGGAAATAAAACAACAGGAAGAAAATAGAGAAAAAGTTACGATATCAATGTCTTCGACGTCAGTTAACTACTGGTTCATACCACGACTTAAGGCATTTAAGAAAAAATTTCCGAATGTTAGTTTGGATTTTCAAATGTACTTGGATGATGGTGATGACTTGGTTCAGGGCATTGATCTATGTATCAGACTTTCCTATCCCACTGACACTAACCTTCACCGCTGGACATTTGCGGATGAACGTATCATGGCACTATGTTCACTGGATTACATACAGGAATTCGGCACCCTTGAGAAACCGGTTAAGGGCCGTAACCATACTTTGATCGAGTCTGCTGACCCAAGATACTCAATGGATGAATTTTTTCATGCAATTGGACAACCACCGCTTAATGATCCAACAGTTTTAAAATTTTCCGACTATTCCAACATTATTCAAGCCGCAATTGGTGGACAGGGCATTGCGTTGGCATGGGTTCCCGAAACATCGCGATTGGTTATAGAGGGGCAATTGGTTCCCATATTTCCACAGGTCGTTAAAACCGGACGACGGTATCACATCCTTGCATCCAATCTGACACCAATGCGACCGATAGTGGAAAATATTCGCGATTGGCTAATCGGTGAAATGCGCACTGATCTTAGGAAGGTAACAACTATGATGCGCGCAAATGCAAAGTTGATGCGTACAGGTGTTGTAAAATAATACGCATTGATAAAATCCAAGCTGCATGGAATATTTAAGTGAGTAATATATTTCAGGAGAATGCCTTGAACCAACTCCTTATTTGTAGATTGTTAGTTTATTTTGTCGTTGTGGTTGGCCTGTTCGAGTCGGCTCAAGCGCAAGACACAACAGCTAATTCAAATGCTGAAGTTTTGAAATTACCAACAATCGTTGAGCTTGTACAACAGATGAATACACTTGTATCGGCGGGTGACCTGGTTGCCGCTGATATGTTGATTAATCAAGCAATAAAAGACATGCCAAATCGCGTGGAGCCTTTGATTATGCAAGCACGTCTTGCATTATTGCAAAGAAACACTGCCAAGGCTTTTTCCAGTCTTGAGCGCGCTGTTGATCTGGGCTTTGCAGATCTTGGCAAACTTTTGGAAGATCCTGCATTTACAGAGATGCAAATCGCCCAGGGAATTGGTGAACTTTTAGAGCGCAGTGCCGCTGTGCCCCGCTTTTCTTCGAATCCTACACCCGCAATCCGGCAGGGTAATACGGTAAATATTAGCACTAAAAACTTAGTATGGGATGCAAATGCAAAACGGTTCATTGCGTTGGTAGATTTGAAAGCCGATGATAATAATGCTCCAATGACGTCACCTGACGCGACTGGTGCTGATATCGCTTATCTTCGCACCTTAAGTAATGCTTGTGGCCTAAAGGGTGTTCTATATGACAATCGTGACCGAACGCATTCTAATTTTTCATATAATCTGTTCCCCCAAATCACCCACACAGTCTATGATAAGCAGTTACAAGCTAACAGCTTTGATTACGCTTTGGGGAGTAAGTTAACATATACAGCAATTACATTCGGTAACTCATCAACACGTTATAGTCTTCCAAACGGCGGAAGCTTACCGCGGCGCTCGATGATGTGGCATAACGAAACTGGAAGGGCATATCAAAATTACACCTCGGATCATATCTATGTGTACCCAGCTGGGCGTGACGATTACCCCGCCAATTGGGCGTATAATTTTTCCAGCAAGGGTAACTCTAGAAGTGATAAATGGATTTTGCGGGATATTGCTTTGATATTGGCGGCATTACCATGTGACACACGAAACAGACTGGATGCTGAAAATTTAATCGCACCTACTGTGCAAATGATTTTTCGGCATGGACAACTGCATGTACAGTCTCGTGAAACTTATCTTTCCGGTGCAGCGCACCCAGTGCTCTTTCCTGAATCCGTCAATGCGCCAAAACGCATGATGGATATTGCGGCAAGTATGCGCCCAGAAGATATCCCCCCAATGGTGCAAATGAAAATTATTGAAGAGGGGTTTTCAGAAACTGCCGGATTGGCAGGGCTCAGCGAGAAACTTGTTACGACCCCTTCTGCTATTGCACGTGTTTGGCGCGGCTGGTCCGGCCGGCAAGTGTTAAAATTAACTGCTTCTAATACAGTTGACCCAAATGGCCGTGATTTGACTTTCGATTGGAGGATTTTGCGCGGAGATCCCAAGCAAGTGAAAATTGAAGCCAACGGCCCTGATGCGACAATAACTATCAATTGGCAGAATAAAACTATTTTATCCCCCGGAGATAACCCCAGAAATATTCGCGTTGATATTGGCGTTTTTGCGAATAATGGCGTTTACGATAGCACGCCTGGTTTTATATCAATTCATTTTCCGACACACCAGAAACGACGTTATATACGTGGTGTTAATGGCGCACCACAATTGGTGTCGATTGATTACGATGCAGTAAAATACAATAGGCTTTTTGATCCAGTATTATACTGGAGCGCGCCGTGGGAGGATCAGTTCGGATATGATGCTAAAGGAAATCTTGCAGGGTGGGTCAGAAAATCGGCTACATCGCGCACCCTGTTTACAGCTAATGGGCAACTTCCAAATGGGCAAAAACCAGCTTATACAATTCAACGCAATAGCAATAAACCGCCTGTTTTAAAGGTACATTAGAAATATCAATACATACATTAGGCAAATATAGTGATTCGTTACATTGGTTCCAAAAAGGAAACAATAAGGCAAAAATAAGGACATTTTACAAACGAATTTATGATAACTTTTCATCACAACCCTGTTATAATTGGGAAAAACGCAATGAAATTAGGAAATTAAGTCGAAAAAGTGTCAAAATTGTCAAAAAGTTAAGATTTAAGTTGGACTCGTCGCTGGTTAGTAAGTTATAGTATTAATTGTATTGGGTAGCATATTTACCAAGAGTTTATTGCATATCCGATTTGGTGAATTTAATTAGTTAGGACAAGCTATGCTTACATTTAGAAAGATTGGATACATCGCCGCAATTGCTGCTGCAGGTGTATTAGGCGCAACTGCTGCGTCAGCTACTACTTATAACTTTGAAAGTACCCCTGTCACTGAAAGCGGTGTTGTTGATGGTACTCTTGTAGCCGTTGGCAGCGGCGGCGAATTGGTTGGTGTTTCAGGTTTTGAATTTGCCGGTGGAACTATTTCCGGTAAAGGCAATTTTGCTTACTTTGATGCACCATCAGGCCCACCCGGTGGCTTAGGAGCATGTACGGCGTTGACTGCTACTGCTCAATGTACTCCTTCTAGCGACGACAACGTAACTACTGGTGAAGCTGTCGGCATCAATTTTGGTGACGGGATAGTGAATACTGTTACATTCCGCGGTACAACAATCGGCGGCAGTAATTCACATGATCTACTCGCTGCTGGCAATACATTCCTATTTTCATTGGATGGTGTTGTCTTTAAACAAGGTGTGGTCGGTGCCGGTGGTGTCTGGACTGCAGGTGTAGCCGTAAACAATGTGAACGGCATCTACTTTGCTACAGACAACTATGAGCTATACATTGCATCAGCTGATTACACTGGGGATGATAACCCAAATGGCGGACCAAACCCTGTTCCATTGCCTGCTGGCGGTTTACTACTGCTAACTGCTTTGGCTGGTCTAGGTGCTGCACGGAAACGTGCTAAGAAATCCTGATCAACAACTTTGATCTTAATATTTTAAGGGACCGTTTTAAACGGTCCCTTTTTTATAACTAGTTTATAGAAGTTACAATTTAGTTTTAATCGTAATAACTATACCCATAGCCTTTTTCCATATAGCGGCATTTATTCAAAACAACACCCAACAGATTTGTATGCTCTGCCAGCTCCCGTTCACAAGCATCAATTTCATCAACTGTTGTACTTTCGGCAGCTGCGACCAAAAGAACGCAATCCACTTGGTCTAAAAAACCCAATACATCATCGGTTACCATCATTGGCGGCATATCAAAGATGACCAAATTCGGGTCAAACTGCTTTTCAATTTGGCTTAAAGTATCAGTTATCGCATTGCTTTGCAGTAATTCGGATGGATTGTTGGCCGAATGGCGATTTAAGGCAAATGCCAGGTTATCACCATAGCGCAACATATGATCCTTTAGTTCTTCACGTCCATCTAGTGCGCGGGAAAACTGGCATGATGTATGAGATAATCCTAACAGCTTTGCCATTGCTGGACGCCGTAAATCCATCTCGGCAACAACTGTACGTATATCTTTTTGACGCGCTAGGCTGAAGGCCAAATTTACACAAGTCGTTGTTTTACCACAGGAGCTACCGGGTGACGTTATGGCTAAACGACGCCAGTTATTAGCACGCATTTGTTGCAATACTTTGGTACGCATTAAATCGAAATGTGCTGCAGCATGGCCGCCTTCGTACGATTCAATACGATTACGTTTCATATTGGCCATATTCGGTTTAAGAGTAGCCAATTCATCCCAAGCTAAATCGACTTCGGCCACTGGTATTGATATGTGTTTACGATCAGGTCTCTTATCAGAACTTTTGCCATTGCGCGTTTTTCGAGCTTTATTTAACGCTGTTTGAATACGTTCCATCACTACTTCCCTACTTAGGTATACTGGTTTGAATTTGCTTAAGCAGGGGATCAAGCCCTGATTTTTCGATCACTTTTTGGACTAGAAGGTCCATGGGAAGATAATACGTATGCAAAGACCATACACCTGCTGGTATACCAACCATAATAATTAAAACCACGGATGTTAAAATAGCCCAGCGCGTCATTAACTGACGACGTGTAAATATATACGGTAATGTCGCAATGGGCGCAATTCCAAGCTGATTTGTAATGTCGACTGGTCGCCGTATTGAGCGATTTAAAAACTCCAGTAGGAAAATTAAACCAAACCCTAACCCAACACCGCCTAAGATGCTAAACGCAACGATCTTGCGACGGTTCGGACTATAAGGCTCTACTGGTACAATGGCTTGTTCTATGATGGAAATACGTTGCCCTTTTGATAAAACTTCAATCCGCTCACCTACTTCGGCTGTCGAGCGCCGCGAGACTGCTTGATTATATTGATTTTGAGTGTTTTCATAATCCCGTTCCAACTCAGATAACTTAATAGAATTCCCCGGTGTTTTCTGAATAGAGTCGGCAAGTTGTTTAAGCTCGTCTTCTACCAATACTTTTTGTTCTCGGATATATTTAATCTGCCCATCAATATCTGCAAGCTGCAGATCATAAAGTGACATGGTTCTAGTCTCTTCTGATGACTCGCTGGGAAGCTGTTCTAAAACAGTGGCCTCTAGTGCATCAACGCGTGATTGCAGCATCTTCACACGAGGGTTGCTAGCTGCATATATTGATAATGCCGCGTCTAATTGCCGTCTAAGATCATTTAGCTGTTGTTGTTCTACACTGACCCGTCCAGTTGCGCTTTCCACACGTCCAGTACGTTCATAAAACTCAATAAATCGCGCACGCCTGTCACCTAGAATTGCATCATCACGTTGCAATTGAAGCAAGCGTTCCTGCAAAGCTGTTTGGCGTGTGCGCCTATAATCCAAACTATCAGGTAATGCATTTTGATTACTCATCTTAAATGCCAGAATTTCTGCGTTCAGCTTATCAAGATCCAACCCAAGGCGGCTTACTTCTTGTGTAAAGAATTCCATCGTCTGTGCAGCACTACCTGAACGTAACTTGACGTTTTCCTGTAAAATCAATGTCACGAATTCATTAGCCACCAGTGCAGACTGCACCGCCGTATCAGAATCAAACGAAACCGTAACTGTGGTGGCTCCGCCCCGTCGGCCACCACCAAGCAATTTAATCTTTGTTCTGGACCGCATGTCATTTACAATTTCGGTAGGATTCATATCATTTGTAGCACCATAGATTTGCAAACGATTAACGATATCCAGAATATTTGCACGTGTAGTTAAGCGTTTTTCAATTATTTGGAGTTGCTCAGAGGCGCCTGTCGTTACCGTGGAGGACGCCAATTCATCTGGTATTTGTTCACTTTCAACAAGCAATAATGCTTCTGCACGATATTTCGCAGGAAGGACCATCGCAAATGATATACCAATTGCGGAAATCAATAGGGCAACTACTAAAAAATATGGAAAACGCCGCCAAAAAATTGAGAGGTAATACTTTAGGTCAAGTTTCATTTGTCTTCTTATCTAAATCAAGTGGGTAAGGTGGGAAAAAAATACCATCATTCAACACATTTCGAACAGTGCTCTCATTAACAGTCTTTCGTTTATCGGACGAGGCATAAACTAGTGAAAAGTCACATAACTGGTTGACTAGCCGTGGAATGCCTTTTGTTGCCCAATGTATCAATGTGCAAGCTTCCCGAGTGAATATCATACGTGCGGCACCTGCTTTGCGCAATCTGTGTGCAATATAGCCATGTACAGCTTCTGCATCCATTTCTGATAAATGAAAATTTGCTGATACTCTTTGCGCAAATTGTTTCAGATTAGGTCCGCGTATGATATCCCGTAATTCAGGTTGCCCGACAAGGATAAGCTGTAACAACTCATCTTTATTTGAGTTTATATTCGTGAACATTCGCAATTCTTCAAGCGCACGTTCACTTAGGTTCTGGGCTTCATCAAAAATAAGAACTATCCGACGGCCGGTTGCGTATATTGTAATCAAGTATTGCTGAAACTGATTGAATAACTCAACGTAAGTTGCCTCGCGTGGTGCTTCCTGATCCAACGATAGAAGAACCCAACGTAACAATTCACCGCGCTCCCCATCACCATGCGCATTGGATATGAGCCCTATCACAATTTCATCGCTGATATCTTTTAGCAAATAATGCAAAAGTGTAGTTTTCCCGGCACCCACTTCTCCAGTGATCAGTGTAATGGGGGCTTTTGTCATAAGTCCATATTCCAGCATTGTATAAGTGTGTTTGTGATTTCGTGACCAGAACAGAAAATCCGGATCGGGCACAAGAGTAAATGGGCGCTCTGTCAGACCAAAATGATCTGTATAGATATTGATAGAACCTACCATTATATTCGCAACCCCACTACGGCCCACATTTATGTAAGGAGAAATTTATCTAGAATGCTCTAGATTAAAGCGCCCTGAACCCCAACATAAACATGAAAGCTCTAACCTTTTTTAGAACAGTATACATCTTATATTTTTATACTGCTCTGTTATTTATGAATTCATGTCGTGATTGCAACTATGACAATCTATTCTGGCAAAAGTTTGGATCATCTTTGTCGAGAAAACGGCAATTTATACTCACCTTCATGGCGAATCATTCCAAATATGGGCGCCCCATTTACGTTAAGTAAACTTTTCCAGCACAACCACGAAGCGATAAAATGTGAAAAACAGCTTTATTGATACTCATTTAGAAACAATTTTGTATGACTTGTGGCAAAAATCACTAAAAGCGCTCTTTTTATTTTGATAATTATTGATGAAATGTTAAAATGTGGTTAAATTGTGTTGAAGGGAAGATGGTTAGTGTGCGCAGCCTTATTGGCCAAGTATCTGGTAAATTTAAGGAATAAAACTCTTAGATATAGATCTTCCAATAAAGTCGAGTGGATTAACTGCCCAACGAGGCGTTCATTTAGTAGTAAGTGTCAGTATTTCTGGCCATGTGTAAAGAATAGAGTTTTATTATGTCAATCCACGATGCAAATATAGTACCTAACAACACATCCATCAGGGTCATGCCACGCTTAAGTATGTCTCTAGGACATCAAAGCCTTTATCGGCGTTTTCTTAAAAGATTTATCGATGTAGCTCTATTAATCATTACAGCACCGATCACACTGCCATTAATTGCACTGCTAGGCTTGGTCATCTGGTTGAAATCTGGATCGCACCCATTCTATACACAAGATCGCATTGGTAAAAACGGACAAATTTTCAAACTCTGGAAATTAAGAACAATGGTTCCAGGCGCAGATGCACTTTTAGAGGCTTATCTTGCTACAAACCCGGCAGCAAAAGTCGAATGGGATGAAACACAAAAACTAAAAGACGACCCGCGTGTCACACATACAGGGCGTATTTTACGCAAAACATCACTTGATGAACTTCCACAACTTTGGAATGTTTTAATCGGAGACATGAGTCTTGTTGGCCCTCGCCCAATGATGCCTGAGCAGCAAGAACTTTACTCTGGTCTGGATTATTATAAATTACGCCCGGGTATTACTGGGTTTTGGCAAATATCAGATCGGAACGAAGGATCTTTCGCAGGACGAGCACAATTTGATGCAGACTATAACGCCGAGTTATCTGTTGGAACTGATGTTGCCGTGTTGCTTGCTACATTTGCTGTTGTCTGGCGTGGAACAGGCTACTAATTTTACGCTCGTAAAAACGCTGTAAGCCCAAATTTCGTCATATAAAATATGCATGGCTGTCAGAACTTGCATTTAATAATGCATTATATAATTATGTAATTATAAATTAATTAAACCTGCATTAAGCAAGGATATTAAATGGTTCTCCGATCCCCAAGCCTACTGTCTTTTCTGCTATTATCTTTTACCCTTTTCCTATTTCAATGCGAAACAGGAGCAGAGCGCGCAGAAGGCCACTACCAATCTGGATTAAAACTTCTGGAAGCTGGTGACCAGGATCGGGCGCTTGTCGAGTTTCGTAATGTCTTCAAACTAAATGAAAAGCACGAAGCTGCCCGCCAAACCTATGCCTCAATTCAACGTGAGCGTGGAATATTTCAGGATAGTTATTCTCACTATCAACGTTTAGTCGAGCTATATCCAAATAATATAGACGGCAGGCGCGCCATGGGTGAAATGGCCATAAAGGCGTTGAATTGGGATGAGGCTGAACGCCAAGTTCGCGCAGCATATAAGCTTGCACCGGATGACGAAATGATCAAGGCAATGACTTTCGCATTGGACTACCGAAAAGCAGTATCAGATGATAACACTGATGCACAGGCAAAAGCTGTTGATCAGTCCCGTATCATTCTAGCAGAAAATCACGATAATCAAATCGCGCGCCGCGTTATTATCGATCAACTTTTGCGAAATGAAAAATATGATAGTGCGTTGAAAGAATTGGAAAATGCTCTTGTGATTGAACCCGACAACCTTGAGTATCACGAACTGAAATTACGAACCCTAGGTGCTTTAGGCAGTCAGGATGCGATCGGCCAGCATTTACAAGAGATGTTTAAACAGTTTCCCGATAACAAACGTATCAGAGGAGCTTTAATATCATGGTATATACAGCAGGGTGATCTTGATAAAACAGAAGCACTCTTACGCAAACTTGCTGAGGGCGAAGGTGAGACTGCTGATCAGGCTAAAGCCGCAGTTGTACAGTTTCTGAGTTCAACAAAAGGCTCAGATGCGGCCAGGGCAGAACTAAACAAGCTAATCGAAACCGGCGAAAACACTGATTTTTACCGTGGTTTATTGGCTGTTTTAGATTACGAAACCGGCAATAAAGAACAGGCTATACAAGATCTCGAAAACATTGTTGAAAATGCAAAGCCTTCGAGCCAAACAAATAATTTAAAGGTAACTTTGGCGCAAATTAGACAGCTCTCCGGTAATCATATTGGGGCCAGAGCATTAATTGAAGAAGTACTAACGGATGACCCACGTAATATAATTGCACTTAGAATGCGCGCCAACTGGTTAATTGAGGATGATAAAACAGGTGAGGCAATCGCGACATTGCGAACAGCGCTTGATCAGGCTCCACGTGATGTAGATACACTAACATTGATGGCTCAAGCCCATATGCGTGATGGTAACAGGAATTTAGCCGGCGAAAGATTGTCACTAGCAGTTGAAGCTTCTAATAATGCTGTAGCAGAATCCCTGCGTTATGCACGCTTCCTTATTGAAGATGAAAAACTATTTCCGGCAGAAACCGTACTTATTAATGCCCTACGTAAAGATCCTAGGAATATACGGATTTTGAAAACTCTAGCAGATATATACCTTGCCCAAAAAGATTGGGGACGCACCGAAGGTATAATCGGACAATTAAAACGGATCGATACTGATGATTCAAAACAAATGGCGAATGTCATTCACTCATCTTTGCTTTTAGCTCAAGGCCGCGGCGATGAAAGCATAGTCTTTTTACAACAATTGATAGATCAGGGTGATGCATCAATCGCGGCGGCGGCCACTATTGTGCAAACACATCTTCGCAATGGTGATCCAGATAAAGCAAAAAACTACCTAGAGGCGGAACTGGAAAAAGCACCAAATGAGCCCATCTTATTGTTCCTTCGCGCAGGTTTGCATGCCTTACAAGGTGAAGTTGACCAGGCCGAAACAATTTATCGTGCGCTCATTGCTGAGGATCCTGGTTCAGTAAGGTTGGTGCAAACATACTACCGATTGTTATATAACAACGGCCGCGCTTCTGATGCGACAGCTGTTTTAGATGCCGGTATTGCCGCATCAAACGGCTCAGCTCAACTTATGTGGATAAAGGCTGGTGAGTACGAACGGGCGGAAAATTTCGATGGCGCGATCAAGATTTATGAAGACCTCTATGAGATAGATAGTAATTCAATGATTGTAGCCAACAATTTGGCTAGTTTAATAACGACATATCGCGATGACGTCGAAAGTTTAGAACGCGCATTTGCCATTGCCCGCAGATTAAGAGATTCTGATATACCCGCATTCCAAGACACATATGGTTGGATCGAATACAGGCGCGGAAATTTCGAAGATGCATTGGAATATCTAGAACCCGCCGCCGCCGGATTGCCCAAAGACCCATTGGCACAATTCCATCTTGGTATGACTTACGCTGCGTTGGAAAATACTGTCAAAGCACGTGAAGTATTAACACGTGCTTTAGAGATCGCAGGTGACAGCCCATTGAAGCAATTCAAAGTTGCGAAGGAAACATTGGACGGCTTACCTTCAGAGTAATGGGATTCAAAATTATGCTATAACAAATGGCCATACCCGGCTGTTTGTAGGGTATTTGCGATTTGATCATAATTTTTAATCACTTCACGGGGGTCAGATGAAAGCATCTTCTTTAGTTTGGATGATGTTATTTCCGGCTCAACATCTAGATATTCAAACAGACAATGAAGCATTTTATGTTGATTTGCTTCACCCATTAGATCTTGTTCATACGATATAGTAAAATGCGGGATGTCATTAAATATATATTACTCATACTGAAGAAGCATATCACTCCAGATTATACGGCGTAGAAAATCTTGAGGATCAATATAAAAACTGCTTTGTTTTTTTTCCATATCGCCATGATTGTGGAAGGCTTTTGTCATCTGTGCAATATCAAGCGATAAGGTTTGGGCAAACGTACTGCGCCTGATATAAATCAACTTAAACCCCTTATTATTTAGTTGTTTTAAAAATCCAATAGGATCTTGAAGTCGGTGAACCTGTACCATCTGATAAGATAATAATTTTGCGCCATAGATAGATGATTTTGATTTCATCGCTAATCTGTTCAGGTGATCTGTTGGTCTTAAAACCATGCTGTGCAACACTTCACCATTGCACTCTATTTGGTTATGCGCATCCAGTAATTTTGATAAAAGCGTAGTACCTGAACGAGCGCGGCCAATGATAAGGAATTTTTTTACATCTTTATTCTGGGGTGAAATCAGGCTTTTACCGTACACTTTCATTTCAACCCATAACCCGCGAAAAGTAGCCCGGTCCCTATGCCATCGGCCTGCACGATATTTAGTATCAACAGGTGCCTGCTTTTGGATATCGATTAGAATATCATTCATTTTATGCATAAATAATTCACTTTTCATCAAACGAGAGAGGCTAATCAACCTTTCGGTTTACCCAGATATACGTATATGGTGATCATTTTCAATGCCCAGCAGCTTAATCAACAAATAGTTACAACTAAAGGCCCAAAAACTTTCGCATTTTAAAATGCTTGGCAAATTCAAGGATTAAGAATAGCCCAACCACACCCGCAATAGTTCCCAAAGAGATATGTAGCCATAAACTTGAAACCTCAAATTGCTGGGTAACAGTACATATTTCTGCAGTGAAAAATACAGCCTAACATGACCAAAAACAACTAACAGAATAGCAAGACCACGCACTACATCAATCCAAATGACTCGACCACAAGATTTGATTTAGCTGGTATTCCTTGTCTCTTAATCGTCATAAAATACAGCTCTTGTAAAAATACAGCACATTATATTCTGGTATCACCCACCACCTTAAAAGGCTAGTTTTCAAAGCGTCATAAATAATCTACAAAACATAGCAGACAACCAAGATATACTTCTGTGCAACCTTATGTAAATTTGCAGGAAATAAGTTAGGAATTTAAATGCGAATTGCTTTTTTGGGATGCGGCTACGTTTCCAATATGTACCGATTGACAATGGAAAAATATCCGCAGCTTGAACTTAGCGGTGTATTCGATCTTGAACGATCTCGCGCTGAAACCATGGCGCGACTGACGAATTCTAAAGTATATGCATCTTTTAATGACCTATTAAATGATGATGTTGAATTGGTTCTTAATCTAACCAACCCTGCCGAACATTACGAAACGACAAAAGCCTTGTTGAATGCTGGCAAGCATGTTTTTACAGAAAAGCCTATCGCATTAGATCTTAGCGAAGCGCAAGAGCTTGTTGCTCTGGCTGAACGAAAATCCCTTTTACTTAGCTCAGCCCCGTGTACATTGCATAATCCTGTAGCGCAGACGTTGTGGCATGCTTTAAATAACAAAGCTGTTGGAAATGTAAGGCTTGTCTATGCGGCAATGGACGATGGGATGGTCAATCGTGCGCCAACTGCTAAATGGATTAATGAGGCTGGCGTCCCATGGCCTACGGTAGACGAATTTGAAACAGGCTGCACAATTGAACACGCCGGTTACGTTTTAACTTGGTTATGTGCAATGTTTGGGCCAGTCGAACAACTGACAGCATTTTCAGATATTATTCAGCCCGATAAAACACCCGGTATTTCAATAAAGCCAGCGCCTGATTTTTCAGTTGCTACTATTAAATTTCGCACCGGCGTTATTGCACGCATGACAAATGGAATATACGCGGAACATGACCACCAGCTACAGCTATTTGGCGACGATGGCGTGCTTAGCATAGAAGACCCCAGGAATGATCGCGCGACAATAAAATTGCGCCGATATCGCACGATCCGGAGAAAACGTTTTCTATCTCCTCTTGCGAAGCGCCTACCTTTACTTGGTGGTTCAGAAAAAATTGCATCCTACCGTGGCTCACAAACACGGGATTTTTGCAGATCAATCGTAGATATGGTAGAGGCCATCGAAACTGAAAAATCCCCCTATATGACAGCCGCTTTTGCTTTACATGTAACGGAATTGACGCTGGCATGTCATTTTGCGACCCACCCTACGGGAAAAGAGTCAGGTTATATTAAAATGCCATACTTTCCAGTTACTGATTTCAAGCCAATGCAACCGCTTTCGCAGGTTATATAATGGCAATGCCTATAATCATTGTTACCGGTGCAACTGGATTTGTTGGCCAGGCCGTTGTTCGAGCTGCCAAAGAACATGGTTACAAAGTTCAGGCATTATCTCGTTCAAAGAAGCATTGTCCAAAATCCTGGGCAAAAGATGCATCCATTGTTTTCAGCGAACTTGATCTTTCAGACCCCGAAGCGGTTTCAACACTTGGTGCTACAATAAAGAAATGCGACGCGGTAATTCACGCCGCAGCAACAATGAGCGGCAATGATGCCTTACATCAACAAGACACGGTGGATCCAACCAGATATCTAATCCAAGAACTTTGTAAATTAGAAAAACCCCCACGTTTTATCTTGGTAAGTTCATTATCTGTGTACGGTTATTCTGCAATGCCAGACTGGTCAACTTTGGATGAAACAACACCCGTTGAAATAGATTTAAACCATAGGGATGCATATTGCCGATCCAAGTTAGCACAAGAAGCGTTGGTTATTAATGCTGTGCAATCACAAGGGTTGACTGCACGCATCATTAGACCCGGGGCAATTTATGACCCAAATCGAAAATGGACATCACGGTTAGGCTTTTCCAAAGGATCACACATTATTTGCATTGGTGGTGATGCGCCAATTCCTGCTATACATGTTGATCATTGCGCACAGGTATTAGTACGTGCTGCTATAAAAAATCTAAACAATAATGATATTCCAATTCCTTTGGGAACCGGACAATTGGAAATTATAAATGCTGTTGATCCGAATGCGCCTACACAAAAGGAATGGATTAATGCACGTAAATCATCAGTTATTTATCTACCGTACCGCCCGTTAAAGCTGCTTATTCGTTTTCTTACACTAGCAGCAGATTTAGTGCCTGGTATTTTCAAAAAATTGCCTGCCCTATTTCACGAAGCCACTTTTTTTGCACGTTTCAAACCATTAGATTATAGTACTGCACGTTTGGAAGACCGGCTTGATTACAGTCCTGAACTATCATTTTTAGAAGCGATTACCTCTGAAAAATAATATCGCACCGAAAGGCCAGCTTATCATGATAAAAAATACTGAACAAAAAAATTGTATTGCATATCTGACAGGCGAATATCCCCGCGCATCTGATACATTCATCCAACGTGAAGTTACGGCTTTGCGCAATCTGGGTGCAACTATATTAACATGCTCGATTAGGCGAACAGGAAGCGAGCATCATGTAGGCGCCGAACAACAAAAAGAGGCCTCTAATACGTTTTGTGTGCTGGAAAGTATTCGTAATCCGTTCAAGTTGATCTGGGTTCATACCAAGATTGCCATAGCAAACCCAAGGCGATGGTTCTCAGCCATAAAGCTTGCATTGCAAACACGGCCTCCCGGGTTGCGAAATCTTATCTACCAGCTTTTTTACTTTGCTGAGGCGGGTGTTTTGGCAGAGCATTTGCGTACTAACTCTGTCACCCACCTTCACAATCATTTTGGCAATTCCAGTTGTTCTGTTGCTATGTTAAGCAGCGAAATATCAGGTATTCCTTTCAGTTACACAATGCATGGGCCTGCAATATTTTTCGAGCCGAAACACTGGCGTATTGACGCAAAAATTGCACGTGCACAATTTGTTTCATGCATCAGCCATTATTGCCGTAGCCAAGGTATGCTTTTCGCAGAACCCCAATTTTGGCCAAATATGCGTATAGTTCATTGTGGCGTAGAGCTTTCCCGATATGGTAAAGTAAAAAGCAATTCCAAAAACAAGCACCTTTTATTTGTTGGGCGATTGGCCCCGATTAAAGGTGTGTTGTTATTACTGGATGCATTCACCACATTGCTAGAAACACACCCGGATACAATTTTAACTTTGGTTGGCGATGGCCCCTCGCGTTCTGAATTAGAAGCAAAAGTAAAGTTATTGGGTTTACAAAATAAAGTCATTTTTACTGGATACAAATCACAAAATGAAGTTGCAGCACTTCTATCAACAACCGATATTTTTGTTTTACCCAGCTTCGCGGAAGGGGTTCCAGTTGTTTTAATGGAAGCAATGGCAAGTAGTGTACCTGTGATTGCCCCGCATGTAGCAGGTGTGCCAGAATTGGTTGAGGATGGAAAAAGTGGGCTTTTAGTGTCGCCTGGTGATACCAGAATGCTTGTTTCCAGCTTGCGTGAGTTGCTCAACAACCCTGAACTTCAAGTCAAAATGGGAGAAGCAGGACGCAGGAAGGTTGAGGCTGAATTTGATATTACGAAAGAGGCGGCTTGGCTTTTAAAATTGTTGAACAATAATGCACCAAAAGACCAATTACGCCCAGATAGTTAACTTACGTGTGCGGCATCAATTTCAGCAATAGCGCGATGTTTCCCGACTTGTAATGCCCGTCGTTGGTATTTTTGAATATACCTTCGCAATTCAACATCATCATGTTGTTTTTGGCGCGATAACCATGCACGCATATAACCCAACCATGTTGCTAGCCCACCAATTAAATAGGGCGGGTGTGCAATACGGTAAATTGCCGTTGCTGTGAAATATAACGGATCGCTACCCATATAATATTGCCCGTATCCATGTCGCATTCGGCCGGTAAGAACACCTTTTTGGCTTGTGCCCATTGGACGCAGATGTTCGAATCGTAGTTCTTCATCGTCCCAACTACACGCAACCCATCCCAATTGACGTGACTTATGACAATCAATCGCATCCCACATTACTTCACGGACGAAACCACCAATAGCATTAAAACATGTGACGCGATAAAATTTTGTCATACCGACTGACATTTCATCACCGCATTTTTCGCTAACCATTGCCCCTGCGGAGCTTCGAAAATACGGCTTGCCGCTGCAACTGCCAATCCGAGGGTTGTCATGCATTCTATCTATTAAGCCTTCGAAATAACCTTTGGGTAAATCTAAATCCAGATCGAGCTTGCAAATGTATTCAAAATCATCAATGCGAAATTGATCCAACCCATAGTAAAATGCTTCAACAACGCCTGGACCAACAGCCCTATGCCCACGATCAGGTTTGGTAATGACTTTAATCCAATCATATTTCGCAGCATAATCTGCTAAAATAACCGGCGTTCTATCGGTAGACCCATCGTCTATAATCATCCACAGATCTGGCGTACGTGTTTGT
>SWCD01021139.1_pt1 | contig 40926 bp, 40 predicted proteins | sample 4693011 | NCBI WGS metagenome assembly SWCD01 (sample SAMN10267278, study PRJNA491770) | bioreactor metagenome | isolation source: DHS bioreactor inoculated with marine | place: Japan: Omine Ridge, Nankai Trough
TTTTTTTGGGTCTTTGGTTGAATGTATCTCATCCATCTGCTTCATCATTTCCTGCATGTTCTGTTTCATCATGCCCATATCACCTTTGTCGGCACCCATCTGCATCGTTTTATTCTGCCCTTGTTTTGCTGATTGGCTATTGTCGACTGCATACACGGAAGACGTTTGAACTGTTATGGCTGCTACTGCAACCAGTACGAGTATTTTCTTCATGATATTTTCCTCTTTATCAATGGTTAAAAGATTTCGTGTCAGACTTGTCGCAACTCAGTACAACACGTGTTATTTCACTGCAGATATTAGTATTAAGATCCCCAGGCGGAATCTGCCCGCTTTGGACGCTTTTCTCCTTTAAGTGCAACGAAGTTATATATCGGAACCCAAATAAGCGCGAAGTACCAGCCATATGCCCACGCCTGAATTAGGCCGATAAAAAAACTTTTCCAGCTAAGCCATACGAATCCTGGAACCAGTGCCTGCCATGACTGGTACATGGCATAATCCGGAAACAACAGATCAAAAACTACGCATAAAATAAAGCTGATCGCTAGAAATAAACTGGTCGCATGACCGACCGCAAAGAATGAAACACCTGATTTCATGACGCACCTCCTTCATGATGATGACCATCGTGAGCTGGATTTTTTATTAAATATTGCCTCGGTTCTTTCTCAAATTTATCCAGACAATCGCGTGAGCAGAACCTGTACAAATTACCTTCATACATTTTTCCGTAACCTTGCTCCACATCAACTTTCATTCCGCAGACAGGATCTATATGTTTCTTCTGCCCTTCGCTATGTCCGGCATGACGATGCGACCCATGCTGCCCATGCATCATGTGAGCACCGCAACCAAAACGCATCATGACAAAAAACAGTACGGCAAATAAAAACAACGACAACAGCCCTTCCATATTCACCTCCCGGGACTCCCCTTATCAGTTATATAAATATAAATTCCTATAATTTGTCATAGTCATTCATCAAATAAGTAACCAGGTTAATCATCTGTGTTCAGAATGATTTGGATGGATGGTTTCATGACTCCATTTAAGGAAGACCTGCTCCGTGATAAAGATACTCACGACAAGCACGACGGCGACGGCGACGATAAGAGCATCAGTTTCCAGCTTGATCAACAGTAGCCCTGTCAGAACAACAATATCCATCACAATAGCAAGTAATACAATCAGACGATTAGCGTTTACTTTCTCACGCAGATATCTGAGCACACCCCACTGAACAATTATATCCATTACCAGATAGAGCATGGCTCCAAGCGAAGCGATACGAGCAAGATCAAAAAATACGGTTATTACGATAGCAATACACACGGTATAGACCAACATGTGTGATTGAACCTTTCCTGGCATTCCAAAATGACGATGTGGTATGAGTTTCATATCTGTCAACATAGTCAGCATTCTTGAGACAGCAAATATACTGGCAATCAGACCCGATGCCGTAGCGATAATAGCGAGCAATATTGTCAACGTCATACCGAGTTCACCAAACGTCGGTCTGGCCGCTTCGGCTAGTGCATAGTCGCGTGCCGCTATAATCTCTGGTAATGACAGGCTGGCATTAACCGCCAGTGCTACCAACAAATAGATTACTACGCAGACCACAATTGAAAGAATAATTGCACGTCCCACATTACGATGAGGGTTAATTATCTCAGAACCACTATTGGTGATCGTGGTGAAGCCTTTAAATGCAAGCACACCAAGTGCGAGTGCTGAGATAAATCCAAGTACGGAAGATTCGCTACTACTGGATGCAGTAACAATTTTCATATCTTGCGCGGCGACAAACCCGGCAATCGCCAACGCAGAAATACCGATGACCTTGATTGCTGCCATGAAAAACGATACGCCTCCTACCAGGCGGTTACCGGAAATGTTTATGATAAAGGCCATAATGATCAACATAACGCTTAATGCAGGGACCAGAAAATCGGACTCAAATCCAACAAAGAATTGTGCCGTGTATGTGCCAAATGTACGTGCAACTAGACTCTCATTTATCACCATAGACAACGCCATTAGTAGCCCGGCTGTAGCGGTCAGTGCGCTGCGACCGTAAGCCTTTTCCAGAAACATTGCAATGCCTCCGGCAGATGGGTAAGTATTTGAAAGTTTTACATATGAGTAAGCACTAAATCCGGTGACAATAGCTGCTATAGCAAACACCCATGGAAATACTGGTCCCGCCAGCTCTGCAATCTGACCCGTTAGCGCGAAAATGCCGGCACCGATCATGACGCCTGTCCCCATGGCTACTGCACCTGTTAGTGTAAGACTTTTTGCTTGATAGTCAGATTTCATTTCGGGCCCTTCACTATATTATCGACATCATTATTTACAGACTTCGTACTGACATTTTTCTTTAGTGCGAATATGAAAGACGGATTCAACAGGAAGTACAGCAACTATCCCATCACCTTCACGTCCTGTATGTGCTGCACCCATAATTGCTACAGCTATTTCATCTGCATGCTCGACACCAATAAAAACCTCAACTCGAATATGCTGACAAAGCCAGTCTGATGAAAAAAAATTAGCGTATTCACCAAAACCTTTCACCTTGGTTACACTAACTCCGGGAACGACTAGTTTTTTCAGGCACTCCTCAACAGCCACAAGACGTTCAGGTCGAATGATTGCAGTCACTTTTCTAAATTTCATGTTCTATACCTCATTGATTGGCTGTCATTTATTCCAGATACTATTTTTCCAGTTCATTTTTCTTTCTTTCAAACTCATCTTCATCAAGCTCTCCTCTCGCGTAACGTTTTTTTAAAATATCTAACGGACTTGAAGAAGCATTCTGAGATTGATCTGAAGAACCAGAACCTACTGCCTTAGCAATTAACACAATAATCGCAATCAATACCACCCAGAATATTGTCATACCAATACCCATATCTAACCCCCATCCACCATGTATATCATTCATATTGCCTCTACCTCTTAAGTAATTTACATACTCGCTCTCTTCAGCCTTAATGAATTGATAATGACTGATACAGAACTAAAGCTCATCGCAGCTGCTGCAATAATTGGAGATAGCAATAAACCAAACACTGGATAAAGGACGCCTGCAGCTACAGGTACTCCTAGTGAGTTATAAACAAATGCAAAAAACAGGTTCTGTCGGATATTATTCATGACTGCATGGCTAAGTCGTCGTGCACGAACAATGCCGCGCAAATCACCTTTTACAAGTGTTACGCCTGCACTTTCCATAGCGACATCTGCCCCAGTGCCCATGGCGATGCCGACATGTGCCTGCGCCAGTGCAGGAGCATCATTAATACCATCACCTGCCATAGCAACTATATTTCCTTCAGCCTGTAATTGTTTAACAATACTGGCCTTTTGATCTGGCAATACTTCAGCTTCGACTCGATCGATACTCAATTTACTCGCAACTGCCTGTGCTGTTGTCTTACTGTCACCAGTGAGCATGACAACATCAACTCCTGCTTTATGTAGATTCTCAATCGCTTCGGCAGTTGACGATTTAATTGGATCAGCAACACCGATCAATCCAGCAGCCTTATCATCGATTGCGAGAAGCATGATAGTCTGCCCACCGGCTCGTCTCAGATCTGCCTTTTCGGGCAAATCACCAGCATCAACCGATAGACTCTGCAACAGCTTTATATTGCCAAGCGCTACTCGATGACCATCTACATGACCGGTTACCCCTTTACCGGTTACCGATTCAAAGTCCAGTGTTGTTGCCAGTGCGATGTTTCTTTCTTCTGCACCCTGAACGATGGCTTCCGCGAGTGGATGTTCACTCGCACGCTCAAGACTGGCAGCCAGACGCAGGATTTCATCGTCATTAAAACCCGGTAGTGACAGCACGGTTTCCAGTTTTGGTTTGCCTTCAGTCAGAGTGCCCGTTTTATCTACAACCAGAACATCCACTTTTTCCAGCGTCTCCAACGCTTCTGCATTTTTTATCAGTACACCCATGGTCGCTCCTTTACCGGTTCCTACCATAATCGACATCGGTGTTGCCAGTCCCAGTGCACAGGGACAGGCTATAATTAATACAGCAACAGCATTAACGATAGCGTGGGCAAGCCGTGGCTCCGGCCCCCAGATACCCCAGACGATCATCGTGGTAATAGCTATAAGGACAACTGCAGGGACGAAATAACCAGCGACGATATCTGCCAGTTTCTGGATGGGGGCACGAGAGCGCTGTGCTTCACTGACCATATGGACGATCTGTGACAATAGCGTATCTGCCCCCACTTTTTCAGCACGCATGAGTAGACTACCTGTCCCATTGACTGTTGCACCTATAACAAGGTCCTTCTCATTTTTTACAACAGGAATAGGTTCTCCTGTGACCATAGATTCATCAACCGGACTGCTACCATAGACCACTGTACCATCCACTGGTATTTTCTCTCCCGGTCTAACGCGCAGCACATCCCCAACAACCACTTGCTCTAATGGAATATCCTCTTCTTCACCACCATCACGTACGATACGTGCGGTATTCGGCGCCAACCCTAGCAACATTTTTATCGCCGTATTTGTTTGACTACGTGCACGTAATTCCAGCACCTGCCCTAAAAGAACAAGAGCAGTAATAACAGCAGCAGCTTCAAAATAGACATCCACGCGCCCACTTTCCATCTGCATAACTAGAGGAAATATTTCAGGAAATAATAATGCAACCGTGCTGTATACCCATGCAACAGAAACACCCAGACCAATCAGGGTAAACATGTTCAGGTTCCAGGTTCTCACAGACTGTACAGCACGCACATAAAATGGCCAGCCTCCCCAGAGTACTACTGGAGTTGCCAGAATAAACTCGATCCACTGCGCCATTTGCATGGACAATCCGTCAGGCAGCCATGAAGGTACGAGGTCGGCTATCATGGCGAGGATAAAAACCGGTGTTGCGAGTACTGAACTCATCCAGAACCGGCGCGTCATATCAATCAGCTCTTCATTTTTCTCTTCGACAGCTATCGTTTTTGCTTCCAGCGCCATACCACACTTCGGACAGTTGCCCGGATGATCCTGCACAACTTCTGGGTGCATCGGACAGGTGTACTCTATTTTCGTTTCTATAACGGGTGCACCTTTCAGCTCCAATGCCATACCGCATTTTGGACAGGAACCTGGGCCTGGCTGTTCAATTTCCGGGTGCATCGGGCAGGTATACGTGTCTGTACTGTTGCCAGAATCATGAGATACCACGCTCTCTTGCTTTCTCGGACTTATATGTTTATCTGAATCATCATGAATCTTTTCCTTGCAGCCACTACTGTAGACATAATAGTCCTCAAGAGAGGCCGTACTATCTTGCTTTATCGAATATATATATTTATCTGGATCATCATGAAACTTTTCCTTGCAGCCACTACTACAAAAATAAAAGTCTTTACCGTCATGGTGAATATGCTGGTCACTTTCTTCCGTGACCGTCATATCACAAACGGGATCTTTTACCCCTGGAATATTATCAATATCTGTTCTTTTATCCTGCATTGCTCTGCCCTCCAGATAACTTTATTGGCCTGATCCTGGACCTGTCATTCTCAATTCAGGAGTAACTCCCTGAAGAAATTGATATTGAAGTGCAGTATGGCCATTTTTGTAATGTACGTTTTTATGCATCACATCAATTACCTTGCCTGCATCAGAAAATTGTAATATATATAGCTCGGGTATACCGGCCTCTTCACCCGTTGAATAAAGCCAACCTTGATTACCATTAGGTAAAGCTATCTTTCGTACAGGTCCACCATGATGTGCGAATGCCTCCTGTTCATTTATCAAACCTAGTGGATATTCACGTAAGACCTTTTCAGGCTCATGCATGAACGAAAACGCTGGTGGCATCTGCTTCTGAGCCTGCGCGGCTATGGCAACATTAGATAGCACAACACAAGTGACCGCTATAATTGATTGTTGTATTCCTATTCTTTTCATGACTGTACCCTCACTTTTAATTTAAATTACTTAACGATTAAATAACTTCTTTAACTCTCCTTCTGTCGGTTGCTTCCTAAAGACCACTTCACCATTTACAATCAGGTTAGGTGAATGTCGAATACTGTATTTCTTGACCAACTCAGGCTCATCATCACAATATACGAGTTGATGCTTTACACCTAAATCGTCAAGTTCTCTAGATAAATTCTTACTGTGACTACAGTTTTTTGTAGCAAATATCATTACGTTCATCTTTTACTTCCTCTGGTTAATGTTTGATGTCGTCATTCATTACATCTTTTACAGGATCTGTCTTACTGGTTACAGTTTCAATCAAATGACAAACTGAATGACCATCCGGCACACCATCAGGCATTTTTGACCATTGTTTCAACGCTTTCTCCATACGTGTTTGCAGTAACATCAATTCTTCAAGATGTTTTCTATTATCAATAATCCGTGTCATTAATATTTCACGAACCCTTGGGCAAGGAGATTTACTATCATCCACGTCATTCATGATTTCTTTTATTTCCTTTAATGTATATCCCAGGCTTTTTGCCTGACGCACAAACCTCAACCAGGATATCTCCTCAATCTTGTAGAGACGATAGCCATTCTCAGGATTTCTTTTCGGACGCAGCAGCCCCATTCGAGTGTAATAGCGCACCGCATGTGGTGTGGTTTCACATCGATTAGCTAATTCAGTAACAGTGTATAAATACATATCCACCTCCTCATCAGAGATACATTTACCCGTTATTACTCATCATAGGTAACGATTGCCATCTGGTGACCTTCACCCGATGGCAGTTTAATTTCACCAAGAACCATTAAAGTCTTTTGCTCAACAACCCATATTTTTGGCTCTTTTCTGCTCGACACGTATACTTTGCCTGTACCAGTAATGGTATTAAGATGATAGGGTGCGGGTGATAATGTTATTTCTTTAATAACATTTCCAGTCTCCGTATCTAATGCAACGAGTTTGTCACCTTTCTTACTGCTAATAAAAAGTGTCTTTCCATCATCACCTATGTCCAATCCATGTAACGTATCACCGACGTCCCATGAATCTATAACCCTGCCTTTTTCTATAGATATAACTGAAACCATGCCAGCACGTGGATTAGTAACATAGAGCGTATCGTTGTCTTTAGATAGAACCATATGTTCTGGTGCTGGCCCAGCCTCAAATGAACGTACTACCGTCCAGTCCGATATATTAATTTCAGTTATAGTCCCGTTTCCGCTATTAGTTACATACGCATATTTTCCATCTGGGAGTATCGTTGTGTAGTTTGGTGATGGCCCAGTTTGTAATGTTTTAATTACTTTATTACTGGTTACATCCGCAATACTGATACCACCACGTACAGGATGCGTAGAAATGACATAACGACCGTCAGGTGTTATTGCTTCATGATGTGTCCAGCCTGATACATCTATGGTTGACATCACATGGCCATGTGCCGGATGAATTAGAAATAACTTGCTATTCGCTGTATTTTCATCCTGACCTTCTATAAGGGGTGTTTCTTTCAAGCTGCCGGCAATCAAATATTCACCGTCGGGGGTTGCAACAAGACCATGCGGGTTTTCAATGCCAGTATAAGTGGCAATAATTGTGTCATTGGAAGCATCGATTGCTACAACCTGGTTCGCCGTACCTAAAGGAACATATACAACAGTTTTTGCTGTCACAACACTCGCCATTAATAAGGTCACTACCGCTATAAGATATTTATTTATGTTCTTCATGATTAGGTCCCGAACAATACTTACAATAATTTATAAGTAACCGTTCTTAATAATTAACACATATAATCAGTCTCTACCTTCCTCTATTACAGGAAAGACTGCTGTTGATGGCTCATGTATTACTGCTAACATTTCAAGTAAACGACCCATAACTCTGAAATTATTTACGATTTCTTCATTAGACATGACTTCACCAGACTTTGTAGATATCTCGGTATTACGCATGTTTATATTTTCCAAGATCTCAATCATCAACTTTCTATGTTCAAGACGTGCTTCATAGGCATCAGCCTGGCTAATTTTTCCGCTATGGGCATTTTTAAACGCCGTCTCGCACTGCTGGAGTTTCTCTTCCATAGGGAATTTCTCACCACCAATTACATTTCCAGATAGAAACATAGAACCGGACAGTATCAGGGCAGACAACAGCAGTTTTTTAACTAATATTTTCATAACAACTTCCTCTTTTTACTTAAATAAATACCATCATCCATCTTCACTATAGAGGCTATACCTTAGACACAGGTCAAGGTTTATTTTCATATAGCCTTCATTTTTCTTCCCTAAAAGTGGACATCCATGTCCGGGTACAGGAGTCTCCATTAAACTTATTTACCAAATGTTTCACGAATATATTTAAGGACCGCTGCTATATCTACGGTACTTAAATTAGGGTTGCCGCCTTTTGGTGGCATCGCCATCGGTGATCCAGGGCCTTGAAAACCATTTATAATGTGATCAACAAGCACTTCATCAGATTTTGACAAAGCACCGTTGTCAGCACTAAAGTCTGGTGTTCCAGGGAAAGCACCCTTACCGTCGCCACCATGACAGGCGATACACGTTTTATCGTAGGTCTCCTTACCCGTCGCACCCTTACCGATAACTGCAGCAACCTGTGTAGATCCTGATGCTACTGGTTTAGTATTCGATGCTTGCAGGAAAGTAATCACATCTCTTGTCTCCTGCCCGGTTAAACCAGCTCGTAAACGCATGTGAAATGCAGTCGTTATCCACTGGTCATCACGTAACTCGTTCGGCCCGCGCATGTTATGACAGCGGTTACAGTTATCCGCCCATACTTTTGAACCATCGGAAAAGTTACCTGCTTCCGGATAATCAGCTGCCTGCACTGTTGTTGCCAGGCCTGCTGAGGCTAGTAGACCAGCTGCGAGTAGCGCAGCGCTGTGTATTGTCTTGTTAAAATATTTCATGTCTTTCTCCTCAGAAACCGTAAGCCAGTTGCAACATGGTGCGATCCAGATCACTATCAGCACCGTCCAGACCATCATTTAATTCATGCGTTAACTTGGCGATAAAGTTATTAGTCACCAGGTAATTCACACCGATTGCCGTTTGTTTCTGATCGACACTGGCGTGAGGTGAATCATAATCGGCATAACGCAACACACCTTCCCATTTGGTATTCGGCAGGCGGTAGGCAATCTGGGTATACCATGTTGTCCACTCTGCTGCCTCACTTGCTGTTACTCCGGTAGTCGCTTCACCAACCTCGGTTTTAACGTATTCTCCTCGCAGACTCATATTGCCGGTAAACCAGACAAAATCTGCACCGATGACATCATAGTCACGCGGTGTTTCACCAGATATCGAACCTGCTGGTGGCTCACTATCAGCCTCGATATTAGTGACAGTCGCCATACCTGTTGCAAAAGAAAATCCTATTTCAACAGAAGCTATTGGCAGTAAACCGATGCGACCACCATAAGTTTTTTCACCATCACTATCAGCGCCAAAACCTTCTGCGGCAACGCCATCAAGCTCATATTCAAAACCACCTGCACCGTCATCTTCTGCTTCTGCGTTTAACTCAGGCCCATTGGAAGCATATACTGCGTAGTTAGCACGCATTCCTCCCATGGGGAAACCACCGCGCATCTGAATACCAATATCAGAGATAGGTGCAGCACCATCGTGACCAAAACCCGGCGGAGCCGAGGCTAATTTATTGATCCATGAGGGATGCAGATTCTGCCGGAACTGGCCGATTGGACTGAGGAATTTACCTGCAACCAATGCTGCATAATCATTCAAAAACCAGTCTATGGTCAGGTATTCCATGGCTACTTCGGTCTCGCCATCTTCACCGACTTCAAATTCCAGCTCTGCTTCCATCAATACGGTGTCACGGTACTGATAATGAAAAATCGGTGCGAAAGTACCCACGACAAAACTACCGTCTTCACTTTCTTTTTTTACATAGCCAACATCAGCATAACCTGACATGTGGACTAAGGAATTTGGATTTTTCCATTCACTTGCTTGTTGTACTTCGGTGTTTAATGCTGTCACCTGGCTTTGCAGAGCATCAAGCTGATCCTGTAAATCAGCATTACTGGATTCCGCTAATACTGTCGTAGGCAAAGCTAAAGAAACCGCTGTTACCAGTAATTTTCGTCTGAACGAATAACATGAATAACTCATGACGTTCACTCCTAATTATGTTAATAAAATATATAAATAATTTTTAATCGTTTGTTTCTATTTCTAATCGTGTCCATTAATTCCAAACACGCGCCAGCGCTTACGCTTAACCCATGCTTATAAAAACAATGGGCGACAGGCTAAAATAGCGACTCCTGCTGGAGTCTTAAACGATCGGAGGACGAAAGTCGGGAGTGATTATCTGACTATGATATTGAACGATGTATTCAATTGAGGATAGAGTGAGTTTTTGAGATAGAGAAAGGTCTCTGTTAAATATAATAAATGCTGAAACATGATTTGAACTATGCCCACACGATGTCATACCATTACATGCAACACAGTTATTATCACAGTTATCACAGCAGCCTTTTTGCATCATTGATTCATGCATAGGGTTGTCGGCTACCGCCATTTGACTAGACAGGACTGAGTGCATGCTGTGAATGGACATATCATGACCACGCATAGTCGAATTCATTTCGTGACAGGTGTTTTTGTCTATTGAAGGCATTGAGATATCAGCCGACACAGAGAGAGGCAGCCAAACCAGAGATATGGCTAAAATCCAGCATAAAATTGTGTGGACTCGTTTTGTCATTGTTTTATCTATTTACACTAACAAATAACTACAACCAAGTTACAGTCTAATAACTATTAAACCTGACACTTTGACATATGTCAATATTTACGCCCTTTTTATTAAACACTATAGGTATTATTCAACCGCTAACACCAACTAGCCTCACCATGAGTAGGGTTATACATTAATTCACGAACATTGGCATCGATGATACGATAACCAACGTTTCCATAGAGCAGTTGCCGACCTTCATTTAATACCAGTGTTGGACTGCCAGGCACTTTGTAATCATGCCTTGCTTCGTCGTCTTCATGCAATGCAGCATATGCCCGCCCAGAATCTATCAATTCATGTACTTTTACTAATGGCAAACTTAGTTTTTGCGCAATTTCATCCTGTGTACAACGGCGTGCGATATCCTTTCCCTCTCTAAAAAATGCATCACGAAATAACCAGATAGCTTCTTCATAACAATTTCTGCCATTAAACTCTCCTAAAGGTGTGTTATCTATTTCGCCACTGTCCGTTAAAAGTTGAATTGCTTTTAGATAGAGGTGTGCTGACGTGGACGTCTCCGGCGCCACCTTTGTCCATAAATCAGGCGAAATACAAATATGCGGCCAGTTTTTTACCACTTCCTGAAGATGTGCGTTGAAACCTGGTAATCCACCCTCATCTTTCCACACATTGTTAACATGCTGTTCACCTGAACCAAAGATTGGAACAAAGCGATATTTAATTTTTATTTCATCAGCAAACTCACGTTTTAATTCATCCAGACGTACCTGTCCGCCATAGGCCCAGATACACAAGACATCACTAAAGTATTCTAGTTTAATGGTCATATGGTCTATTCCTCTTTACACGTTATCATTTTTCAATCCCATACTCTTCCAGATCAGAAAAACTGCAGGAATAACGACTAGTGTCAAGATGGTTGCACTCACCATACCTCCCACCATTGGAGCAGCAATTCGCCGCATTACTTCAGAGCCCGTACCGCCACCGAGCATAATCGGTAACAGACCAGCAATAATAGCGGCGACAGTCATCATGATAGGTCGAACCCTTAACAGGGCGCCATCGACTACTGCAGAACGAATATCATCTACTGTCAGCATGGTGCCGGCTTTGTCTACTTCACTCTGGTGATGCTGCAGCGCCTGATTCAAGTAAACCAGCATGATGACACCAATTTCTACTGCAACACCCGATAAAGCGATAAAACCAACGCCAACGGCAACAGACATATTGTAGTCAAGCAAATACAATAACCAGAAACCGCCAACAAGCGCCAGCGGCAAGGTACCCATGATAATGAGCACTTCTGTCAGATTGCGAAAGTTCATGTATAACAGCAAGACAATAATTACCAGCGTTACCGGCACTACCGTTGTTAAACGTTCCACCGCACGAACCATGAATTCATACTGCCCTGACCAGGATATAGAATAACCCGGCGGCAGTTTGATCTTATCGGCAACGGTCTGCTGGGCATCTTGTACATAAGAGCCCAGGTCACGCCCTTCAATATCGATATATATCCAGCCATTCAGTCGTGCGTTCTCAGTTTTTATCATTCCCGGTCCGTTATCAATACGGATATCCGCGACTTCTGCCAGTGGAATACGAGCGCCTGCCGGGGTCACCACGGGTAAGTTACGCAGTTTTTCCAGTGAGTCGCGAACATCACGCGGATAACGAACATTAATCGGGTAACGCTCAAGGCCTTCTACTGTCATGGCGACACGCATACCGCCGAGTGCAGTTTTTACTACCTCCTGAATATCAGCAATATTGAGTGCAAAACGTGCTGCTTCGCGCCTTTTGATATCCACAGTGACATAACGACCGCCCGCCACACGCTCTGCATAAACAGAGATGGTACCAGGAACATCGTTAAGCACTTTTTCAATCTCTTTACCGATGTCTTCAATTACCGACAGATCAGGGCCAGCTACTTTCACACCAACCGGTGTTTTAATGCCGGTTGCGAGCATATCGATACGGTTTTTAATCGGCATTACCCAGGCGTTGGTCAATCCGGGATACTGAATCAACTGGTTAAGTTCCATCTTAAGCTTATCCATAGTCATACCTTCTCGCCACTGATCATGCGGCTTGAGAAGAATAGTGGTCTCTATCATAGTTAATGGCGCGGGATCGGTTGCCGTTTCAGCACGACCTACTTTGCCAAAAACCCTTTCAACTTCCGGTACTGTTTTAATCAGTTTGTTTGTCTGTTGTAACAGTTCCTGTGCCTTACCGATGGATACGGCAGGAAAAGTACTGGGCATATACAATAAATCACCTTCATCCAGGTCAGGCATAAACTCCGAACCTAATTGGGTCAGTGGCCATACTCCCGCCACCACTACTAACAAGGTTGCTGCTAACACCGTTTTTGGCGCACGGAGAACCAGGTTAATAAACGGTTTGTAAGTGGCGATCAATACCCGGTTAACCGGATTCTTGTGCTCGGGTGTGACGTGGCCCCGTATAAATATTCCCATCAGTACCGGCACCAGGGTAATCGCAAGCAAAGCTGCACCCGCCATGGCAAAGGTTTTGGTAAAAGCCAGCGGCGCGAACATACGCCCTTCCTGCGCTTCCAGGGTAAAGACAGGCAGAAAGCTCAAAGTAATAATGAGCAAAGAAAAGAAAAGCGGTGGTCCAACTTCCTTAGCCGCTTCTCGCATCAGTTGCCAGCGTTTATCATTTGTTAAATCAGCGGCATCCGTTACCCCTGCATGTTCCAGATGTTTATGTACGTTTTCTATCATGACGATGGCTGCATCGACCATGGCGCCGATAGCGATAGCGATCCCGCCCAGGGACATAATGTTGGCATTAATTCCCAGGCGCTCCATGATGATAAATGCAATCAGTATTCCCACGGGCAATGAAAGTATAATGACCAGTGCAGAGCGCAAGTGGAAAAGAAACACCGCACACACCAGTGCAACCACGATAAACTCTTCCAGCAGTTTCATGTTCAGCGTATCAACAGCACGCTTGATTAATGCTGAACGATCATATGTTTCTACGATCTCAACACCTTCGGGTAGACTTCGAGCCAGTTCCTTGAGTTTTGTTTTTGCCGCATTGATGGTGGTTAAGGCATTTTCACCAAAACGCATGACGATGACACCGCCGACGACTTCACCCTCACCATCAAGCTCTGCAATACCTCGTCGAAGTTGCGGCCCTAAACGAATTTGCGCAACATCTTTTAATAGTATCGGAGTCCCCTGGTCATTGACACCCAGCGGAATATTTCTCAGATCTTCGAGTTCATCAACATAGCCGGTAGCGCGCACCATGTATTCAGCTTCTGCCATCTCGACGACGGAGCCGCCAGTTTCCTGGTTGCCACGCTGTATTGCACTCCTGACCTTTGCTAGTGGCAGGTTGTAGGCACGTAAACTGTCAGGATCGAGCACCACCTGGTATTGTTTAACCATACCGCCAATGGTCGCCACTTCAGAGACGCCCGGCACGGTCTGCAGTTCATATTTTAAAAACCAGTCCTGAATACTGCGCAGTTGTGACAGATCATGACCACCGCTACGATCGGTCAGTGCATATTCATACACCCAACCGACGCCGGTAGCATCCGGCCCCAGTTCAGGCCGTGCGTTTGCCGGCAGCTTGCTTGCCACCTGGCTTAAATATTCAAGCACACGAGATCGTGCCCAGTATAAATCTGTACCGTCCTCAAAAATCACGTAGACATAAGAGTCGCCAAAAAAGGAATAACCGCGTACGTTTACGGCTTTAGGTACTGAGAGCATCGCGGTGGTTAACGGATAGGTCACCTGATCCTCGACTACCTGCGGCGCCTGACCGGGATAGCTGGTTTTGATGATGACCTGTACATCGGATAGATCAGGCAATGCATCTAACGGTGTTTGTTTAACAGCATAGACACCCAGGCCAACCAGTATAAAGGTCAACATCAACACCATAAATCGGTTATCGATTGACCAGTCAATAATTTTTTCAATCATGTTACATCCCTCCGTTTCCTGAGTCGCCAGCGTTCATCTTATGAACGGATGTAATCAGGTAACGATCATCACGCTGTTCTAGCTGGAACATGACATCGTCTTCGATAGTTAAGCCACTTAAATCAACACCATCGGCAACGGTAAAGTCCATGGTCATAGCAGGCCAACCGAGATCTTCGATAGGCTCATGCTGTAAATTCAGTTTTCTGTCCGCGGCCAAAATCATCTTAACTACACCACTGCCAGAGACTATTTTATCGACGTTTATTTCAGGTTCATCAGCACCCTGCATATCTCCCATGTCATCACCGGCTGGCTCAGACATACGGGTCAGGCTGGCGCGCATGCTGGCTTCAGAATCGATCAGGAACTGTCCCGAAATAACGATTTTGTCGCCTTCATTTACTCCGTCGAGAATCTCGACATAGTTACCACTTTCGATCCCCGCCTTCACATCGCGTGCTTCAAACTTTCCCTCACCGAGGTCAATGATGACGCGTTCATCACGACCGGTGCGGATAAGCCCTTCGAGAGGAATAACGATGGTATTCTGTTTTGCACCGCCATAAATTATTACATTGGCATACATATTGGGTTTAAGACGTTCTCCGGGATTATCGAAACGCAGGCGTACCTTTAAAGTGCGTGTTTTAGGATCCAGACTAGGGTAAATATATTCAACTTTACCTTGCCAGCTTTTATCAGGTATATACGATAATGTAACTTCTGCTGTTTGGCCTTCTTCAACCCATTCAGACTGACGTTCAAACACTTCTGCCAGTAGCCATATACTCGATAGATCACCCAGGGTCATTACTCGCATCGAGGGTTTCACAAACATGCCCTCGCGCACTGGCAGATTAGAAACCACACCATCCTGTGGTGCGTAGACTGATATTAGCTGTTTAACACGTTTATCTTTTTCTAACTTTTTAATTTGAGACTCAGAGATGCCTAGTGCTGACAGGCGTTCTTTGGTCGCTCTAATCAAGCCTTTATTACCTGTCGCTATTGCAGTTACTAGCTCCTCCTGTGCATTAACTAACTTTGGAGAATAAACATCAAAAAGAAAATCTCCCTTCTTGACACGCTCACCTTCTGACTCGACTGCCAGTTTTTCTATCCATCCTTCGGTACGCAGATGGATGTGACTGACTTTTGATTCGTCATAATCCACATACCCCACAGTGTCGATGCCACGCCACAAACGGGTTAGTTCAGCTTCTGCTGTTCTAACGCCAAGATTTTGCACAACCACGGGTGAAATAGTAACCGTACTGCCATCTTCATCCACACCTGCGTAGAATGGAATTAAGTCCATACCCATCGGAGATTTTCCCGGCTCGTCTCGTCGATAGTTAGGGTCCATCGGCGCAACCCAGTATAATATTTCCTTTTCTTCCTCCGCTGAAGCCAATGAGTAAATTCCAAGAGATAATACACTCGAAATCAGAGGCATAGCCATAAATGCAAATATGTTATTTAATTTCATTGTGAGCATCTCCTGTTATGTATAGCAGTTTCGCTTGTGCAACTGCACGATCAACTCGCACACGCAAGTCTTCCAGGCGAACATCTAGCTCTGTGATTTGTGCGCGCATTAAAGTATTAAACTCTGAAACTCCACTTTGGTAAGCTTTTAAAGACGCCTTTGAATTATTTTTTGCAGCCGTGAGCAAACTGTTCTTATATAGTTCCTCACGTTCGCCTAATCGCAACCATACATGTTTGTTTTTTTCGTAAAGCTGCTTTAATTTCCTCATTTGATCATCTTTAGAGTAACGTGCAGATGTGATTTTTTTCTCACTGGAGGCCACCCTCTTGTCCTGTCGATTTCCAGTAAACAGTGGCACATCCAGACTAACCATCGCTGTAGCAAAATCTGACCGTTCAGTACCGTCCGGATTGTTTCCAGAACGAAATCCATAATCGACTAATAAACTCCAGCCAGGCTTATATTCCTGACGAGCCATTTCTGTCATTTGTTTACTAGCATTTACTTTTGCGCTTTCTGCCCGTATCAATGGGTGCTGAGGAATTACCTGGTTTAAGTCAACCTGCTCAGGCATCTCAGGCAGTAACGGAAACTCCATACTAATACTGTTCCATGCTGGATCACCAATCCACTGTGACAGTTGAGCTCGGTAGCTTTCTTCCAGCGCCTGTATTTTTGTAGAGCGATCATCTAAACGAGATAACTCCAGACCAGCAAGCACCACATCCTGTTGATTGACTCGCCCTGCAGCATAATTAGATTCAGTGATCTTGACTAGCTCGGAAAATAATTGACGTGTTTCTCGAATAATTTGATATGCAGAAACCTCGTAAAATAAATTCAAATAGGTTTCGCGAACATCACGAATAGTTTTAAGCTGAGCATCGTCAGCCATTGACATCGCTGCGTGTGATAAATACTGCGATTGTTTCTGCTTTATTGAAAGCACATCCCCACGGGGAAAGTTTTGCTGTACACCTACTTTTAACTGCGTCATCGCCTCCTGTTCAAGGTCAAATGTATCTACTGGAACATTTACCGCACCAAGACGCAGTTTAGGGTCTGGCAAAGTATCATCAGCGACAGATTGATCAATAAATGATTCTGATGTCGCTTTAAAACTATTTATGGAAGGATCGGATTGAATAGCAAGCTTCTCTGCTTGCTTAAGGTTTAACGCATAGGCGTTACTGGCAAACAGTGTGTATGCAAAAAACACCACATACAACAATAACTTACTAAATTTTGAAATTCTTGATAAATATGAATGACACATGGTCATCTCCATAACTAAAAATCAGTTCTTACTAATGATCAGCTATATAACTGACCAAATAATCGGGAAAATGAATTTAACTATGAAGTGACAGTGGTGGTCGGAAAGGCGGAGTATGTTCTCTTATTATGAGATCATTTACCGGTGCTACTAATGCTACAGTTCGAGTGAAATTAGGGGAATAAGATGATGTTTTTATAAGCATTGATACAGACATGCTCATATCGCAATTACTTATACAGATATTATTGTTACTACAGCAGTCATGTGAACTTTCTGCTTTTTGTACACTTGTATCAGACATCGACATCACTGTCATATCATGCGTAACAGAGTGGTTATGCGTAGTGACACTGCTATCTGTAGTACTGACATCCATATCACAGTGTGTCAGCTGGCTTGCAGATGCACCAGACACAGGTGCAAACATCAATAGAATGATGAGCACGTAGTGTAATAGTAGATGTCGTTTAATCTTCACAGTTTTATAGTAGACGATTTTTTATCAAGTTACAATATAGTAATAACAGATTTGTCAACTACGATATAAAAAAGTTCTGAGATTAATCAAATCAATAGTGACAGCCATATTATATTGTATTTGCATGACTATCACTATTGGGTTCGATACTTACTAGCCTATACTACAGTTATGGTTGTAGTCGCTGTACCAAGTACCCTGGCATTGCGAATATCACGATACTCAATGCTGCCTGTATACTGTCCCGATGAAGGCATCGTCAGAATAATGTCATAACGTTCACCCGCAGCGCATAAAACCTCTGTTGTGGTATATGACTGAGCAAGAGGCCGTCCATCAGATGCAACGACTTCAAATGGCAAGCCGCCCATTCGAACTATGCCTGGCAGGTAACTCGTACCGTTAACACGTACCAGTACTTTCTGTCCGGCGCTGGCAGTAATCGCTGTAGTTGAATCGCTATTCGTATTAGCACCATCCCGGCCATTTATCATGAAGTAATCCGGGCGATAGCGGACCAGTTGACTGCTCGAGCCGCCGCCCATACCTCCACCCATGCCGCCCATACCACTGTGCCAGGAAGAATCAAAGGTTGTCAGTTGCCAGATATATTCCTTGTCAAATACCGGGCCATTTGCCCAGATACGGTTAGTGCTACCATCTTCAGGGCGAATGATAATTGTACCAAACATACCCATTTCAAAATGCAGATTAGTATCCACATGGCAGTGGTACATGTAAGTACCCGCATGCGGTGCTACAAACCTGTAGGTATATGAACTCCCGATTCCGCCCATACCGCCAACAGCAAATGATGTTGTAGGAACACCGTCATTTTGCTGGTCAACATCTAACCCGTGCAAGTGAATAGTATGTGGCATCATGGAACTTAATGTTATTGCAACATTATCACCCTGATTCGCCTCTATTACCGGGCTCGGTACAGTGCGATCATTATTGAATCCACTGCCAAAACGCCAGGTACTGATCGATGCACCGTTGGCCATTGTTTGACTGCCACTCATAACAGCGTTGACACTTGTGGGTGCGGCCTGGTAAGTAAAGGTACGTCCACCGCCAGTCGAACCGCCGCCACCGCCTGTGTTACCACCACCGCCGCCTCGACCACCGCGGTGCATGCTCATTGTGTATATTTTCTGAAATCTGTTAAACATGTTATTTATCCTCGTAATTTGTATTTATTAAAAGTCGTTAATTACGACGATTAAGAAGCGCTCATGATGATGAGGCCGCCATTGGCATAACTGCCATTCGCAGTGACACCAGGTACAAAGTGTGTATGCAATGGATATAGTCCGGATTGCGCGACGGGTAAAATTACGTCGACATTCTCATCACGCTCAACCTGAACGCTGTCTTTTTCAATTGCGCGAGTTTCAATAACACGGTTACGAGTAGCAACATTTACATGATAACCATGAAAATGCATAGGATAGGTAATGGCTCCACCGTTAATGAAGCGAATTGCTACATCTTCGCCTACATTCATGGAAATTAAAGTATCAGCATCAGCAGTTGTATTCGGGTAGCTCAGGCCATTAGCAAAAAAGTAATTAGGCTCATAATCATTCATATCATAGGAGCCACCTGCTTCAACTGCAGCATTTAAACGATCATCAAGTTCACTCATAAAAAGGGTGTACTGACGATCAAAACCTTGACCACCGCTGTAAAGTGTATTCGATCCATTGGCAGGCATTACGACCATCGGACCAGCCAGTCCCATGGCACGACCAAGCTCACCATTATAGTTATCTGTATACATATAACTTCCGGCAGCCGGTGCTATAAAACTGTAGGTGCGGCTGCTTCCAGAAGAAACCGAACCGGTAGATATGGAGACGCCAGCGATACTAAAACGAATTGTACGGTCCAGATTATTGTTTACGGTGATATTGACGGTATCACCTTCACGGACAACCAGACCTGAAGCCAGGGCACCCGGGCCACTGCCATTGGTATCATTAAATTGCCAGACAAATACTGATGTTTCATCAATAAGGGTTTTGTAGGTGCCTTCAGCAGTTAAGCTGACATTGACCGTAGCAGCATGAGCGTCTCCGGGCGCTAACAGTGTTAGACCAGATAAAGAAAAAGCTGCAGTACTTGCCAGACCTGCTCCACCAGCCTTTAGAAAATCTCTTCGTTTCATTTGTTTACCTCAGGTTTATTGCATTTATTATAAAAATCATAAAAACCTGACATATTCACAGGTTTTTATGATTTAAACTGATGTGAACAAATAGCGTAAAGTTCGTCAGTGATTTCCATCACGTTCTTGCGTGATGGAAATCACATAACAATATTGACTGCCTTTTTATTAAGCCTTGTGAGAAGGAAGTTAAGAAATCACTTTAAGAAAATATTTGTTAAACAGATTATAAAATAGCTGGAACACTTCTTTTTAGATAATTTGATGATTAGTACCAGGCATTTGTTTATTTTCGCCCATGAGAATTTGGCCTCGTTTAAGAATAATACATTCCTGTTGCTCGAGTTTTTTTAGTAGACGACTGATGGTTTCTCTTGAAGTGCCCAGTTCCTGCGCTAATTCCTGATGAGTAATATCCAGGGTATCTGAACCAGCTCGCTCAAAGAAACGGCCTAATAAACAGGCGAGGCGCATTTCCAGTGGCTGAAACGCAGTATCATGAAATGATTGCACCATGGTGCATACCGTATCAACCAGGCTAGTCATAATGAGTTTTCTAAACGCCCGCGATACATCCATAGCATGATAAAAATCTTCAGCTTCAAATAGAACCACTGATATATCGGTTTCTGATTTCGCATTAGCTCTGAAAGGTTTATCGTGAAGCAAACTATTTAAACTCATCAAACAGACATCCCCTTCGGTAATCCGATAGATGGTCATTTCTCTGCCATCGTCAGAATCCTGATAGATACGTACCGTGCCCTCTATTAGTAACATAAAACTGGTGCAGCATGATCCTACTGTTGCTAATAGTGTATCAGCAGGGATGTCTACATGTTTTGCTTCATTAAGAATTGTTAACCACTCTTTACGCTGCTCCTCAGCAAGCTGTGGGTACAATGTATACAACCGATTTATTGATTTCGGTTTTTGATCTTTAGTTAAAATTGGATTATTAATCATAATTATAGATAGTTATTGTTGGTTCATCAGGTTGCTGAAATGTAGTTTTAACTCATACCAGTCATTTTTATGTGAAACATATAAGGAATTATTCCTGGTCAGGTGTTATGTTTAAGTTCTCGCCTGGCATCGAAAATAATAAGCCGTGCACCATTGAATATTACCAGTGCGATCACGCTACCAATGACAAGATCCGGCCATCGTGAATCAAGCAACCAGACCAGTAAGCCACCTATGATAACACCGACATTGGCAATAACATCATTCTTTGAAAATATCCAGCTGGCCCTCATATGCACTTCACCATCCTTGTGTTTCTGGATCAACATCAAACAATAAATATTAGCCATCAGTGCAATAACACCAACCCCCATCATGAAAGCAGATGCAGGTTCACTGCCCAACAGGACTCGACGTGTTACGTCGAAAACTATCAGTAGAGCCAGGGAAAACTGAAACCAGCCGCTAAGCAGTGCTGCTTTTGCCTTGCTCTGCAAACTTCTTCCGATCGCATATATGCCGATGGCATAAACGATGGCGTCAGCCAGCATATCAAATGAGTCAGCGATCAAACCAGTGGATTGTGCATACCACCCCAGCGTAATCTCAAACAAAAACATAAAACCGTTGATAGCAAGTAAGGTTATCAATACATTTTTCTGCTCTTTATTCTTTATTTCTATTTCGCAATCACAGCCACTCACAATAACCCCCTTATATGTTTGATGATTTTTTGTTCCACAAAATCACGGCCACAGCTATCAAAGCAATCTGCACCAGCAAACCCTGCAGGTTGGGGTAAATACCCAGTATATCGATACGGATAAAATTCACCGGGCTGGAAATAATGATTCCGGCTTCCTGTAATGCTGCGATGCCCTTACCTGCAAAAATAATAGCCAGGACAAACATCAAGCCACCGGTGATCGAAAAAAACTGGCGTAACGGCAGGCGTACGCTATAGCGCATGATAAGCCAGCCAACTACAGCGAGAACACCTATAGCAGATAAAAATCCACTGAGTGCCATGGTCTTACCCGTCTCACCCGCTTGCGCCCATAGTGCCTGATAGAACAGAATCGTCTCAAATGCCTCACGATACACCGCTATGAAAGATAGACCTGTCAATGTCCACAAGGTGCCTGATGTCAGCGCTTTATGCATACTGTCGTCTATAAACTTTTTCCACTTAGCAGCACTGGTCTTGTCGTGCATCCAGAAACCAACATAGAGCAAGACCAGTGTGGCAACGATGGCGGCCACGCCCTCGGTTATCTCACGGGATGCACCTGAAATACTAACTAGGGAAGTGGATACCCACCAAGTGAACAAACCCAGTACCAGTGCACTGATCCAGCCAATGTGTATATAAAGCAGGCCATCCTGACGTTTCGTGCGCACCAGAAAAGCTGAAAGCGCAGCAACAATAAGTAGTGCTTCTAGCCCTTCGCGCAAGAGGATAAAAAATGCACTGACGAAAGCCGCACTGCCGGATAAACTTGTACTGTTGAGAAGTTCATCAGCAATGGTTAGTTTATCGCTGATAAGCGCTATTTCACTCTCGATGACATCAGCGCTTTCGCCGTGACGGATCTTGTTGCGTAACTCTGTCATCGCCACTTCTATCTCTAGTCTCAGTGGCTTATCTAACGCATTGATGTTCTGCTCCACCAGTTCAAAACCTTCAAGATAGGCTTCTACTGCATAACGGTAGGCTTTTTTATGCTCATTATTTTTATAAGCTGCGAGTACATCAACAAGACGCTGCTGTGCATATTCAAGATTAGATGCATCGTCGTAGAACACTTCTGGGTGGTGTCGCAGATATCTCATGAGCCGGATACCTTTCTCACCGTAAAGCTCTTTTGCCTGTGCAGGAGTCGTGGTCGTCAATTTTTCGAGGTTGAACAGCGGATTATTTGCTATATCAGCACGGCTTATATCAATATCTGCCTCAGCCTCTGCCAGGCTGCCAATATAAAAAGCCAGTGACCAGCGATCGACATCGCTAAGTGTGTCGTAGGCTTTCATGGCGGTGTCACTCACGCCCTGGGTAATAGTACTGTGCAGGCCATAGAGTGTGCGCTGTTGATAACGTTCGATATCATGAAAATTGATCGGTGGCGGTTCCATGCCCGCACCTTCAGGTCCATCACCGAAACCATCAACTCCATGACAGGAAGCACATTGCTGTGAATAAAGTTGCCTGGCTTTAATCATGCTGGGTGGTTTTCTGGGTACAACGATAACCTGGTATGCGTCTCTGATCTGTTTATGCATAGTTGCTGTCAACTTTCTGATCTTATCTGCCGACGCTTTTTGCTCCACCATTTGCGTTAACCGCTGCGCATCAGTAATTAACCCGTTTTTAACGCCGTGTCCCGGCAGATCAGCAATCTGCTGTATGATACCGGTAGAAAAATCCAGCATCTCAGCATATTCGGCTTCATTAATAATCTGGCCACTCTCTACTGCATCACTATAATCCACACCCACATAATCAATTAATTGTAATAGTTGCCGGGTATCAGCTAGCAGTGGTTTGGTGAGTAGCATTAATGCTATGAATATAAATACTACAGTTCTCATATTTTTCCTTTATTTGTAGGCTTATAAGTCAGGCGCAGGCGCTGATGCAGTTCATCTGACATCGATGCTGGCATATGCAGACAACCCATTAGTTTGTGTTCTCTTTTAAGTTATCGGTCAAAATGCCAACGCGACAACGTCCACCCAAGTCGCGCAAACGCGTGCGCTCATAGAAACGCGTAAGATCCGTTTTATAGACCTGATCCGGATCCGGTAGCGTGAGTATGGTCTCATATAGCATTTCGAGATAAGAGGGCTTTAATGCCAGGCGATAATAGACCCATTGCCTATCTGTATCGGGTAACAACAAACTGGCCTGGCGAAGTATTATCAGTTGACTCGATAGTTTGTCGGCTGGCTCCAACAGGCTGTCAACCAGTTCGCATAGACAGGCTTCTTTACGGGAGGCCGCCAACAAACGAACGATACGCAGACGTTCCTCATCAGCCAAAACATGGAAGAGTGTTTTAGATTGAATATTGTTATTCTTCATGAGTAATCATTGGTATCAATAGCTCGTCGTGAAAACACATTAAATAACACGGGAACGACAAACAGGGTCAAAAGTGTTGACGAAAATAGCCCACCGACAACGACTGTAGCGAGTGGTCGTTGAACTTCTGATCCCACACCAGATGCCAGCAACATGGGTATTAACCCTAACGCAGCAATAGATGCAGTCATCAATACCGGACGTAAACGTGACAGAGCTCCCTCAAAGACAGCACTATTAACATCAACACCACTGCTCAATCGTTGGTTGATGGCATTAACCATCACCACACCGTTGAGCACGGCAACACCAAACAGAGCGATAAAACCGATAGAGCCAGGCACGGACAGGTATTGCCCTGAAATAAACAGCGCTACGATACCGCCGATCAATGCTAGCGGGACATTAAGCATAATCAACAAGGCTTGACCTATTGAGCTAAATGCAAAATACAATAACAAGAATATTAGCCCAAGAGATAGTGGCACCACGATCATCAGTCGTGCCTGTGCACGCTGCTGGTTCTCGAATTGACCACCAAACACCACGGTATAACCCGGTGGCATATCGACTTCTGCGTCGATGCGTTGCTGTAGTTCTGCCACCAGGCCACCCATATCGCGGCCTTCAACATTGGTTTGAATAACGACACGTCGCTGCACGTCATCACGACGGATCTGAGGCGGACCTGATTCAATATTCACCTGCGCGACATCGCCCAGTTTTACCCATGCGCCGCCAGGTGCCTGTAATATCAGGCTACGAATAGCTTCGACGTTATTACGATATTGTTCTTCAAGTCGTACATAGATGTCATAACGTTCATTGCCTTTGATAACCTGCCCTGCAGCACGTCCACCGATAGCATCTGAAACAACATCCATCACCTGAGCGACCGGAATGCCATAACGAGCCAGTTTGTCCCGGTCAGGTCGTACTGCAAGCTGTGCTTCGCCACCGATCTGTTCCATGGCCACACCACGTGTGCCTTCAATCCCTTTGACCAGTGCCTCAATCTCGCTACCTTTGTTAGCCAGCATATCGAGATCGGGACCGAACAGTTTGATTGCCAGCTGCGCCCGGACACCAGACAGTAGTTCATCTACACGCGTCGCAATGGGCTGTGAGAATGAAAACAGCAGGCCCGGATGCTCGGACATTTTCTGCTCCATCAGATTCTGCAATCCCTGTCGATCCGTTGCACTGCTCCATTCATCTACCGGTTTTAGACCGACAAATATTTCAACATTGGAGACCGGCTCTGGATCGCCACCGATTTCTGCGCGGCCTATACGACTGGAAGCATAGGTCACTTCTGGAAATGTCATCAACGCCTGTTCCAGTTTTCCGGAAACAAGTAGTGCCGTATCAAGGCTGGATGAAGGTGCCAGAGTTACCCTGATGTTGAGTGTTCCTTCTTCCAGTTCAGGTACAAACTCGGTACCCAGAAACGGAATTAAAGACAGTGAAGCGATAAGCAAAGCAAGTGCAGATAAGACAACAGCTTTACGTTTTGATAAAGCCCATGTCAAAGCCTGGCGATATACTTTCTCCAAAGGCGGCATGACATAACCTTCCTTATGTTCTACCCCTCTGGTAAACAGATAAGTGGCCAGTGCTGGTACCACGACCAGAGCGACCAGCAGCGAAGCAAGCATAGCCAGCACGATAGATACCGCCATTGGCTGGAACAACTTGCCTTCTACACCTTCCAGGCTGAATAAGGGTGCGAAGACAATGATGATAATCATCACCGCAAAAAATACCGGCCTGCCAACTTCCCGCGCGGCATCTTTTATACGCAGTGCAATACCGTGGTCATCATGTGCTGAATCATATGGATGAGCGTCACCCGGCGCCTGTTTTTGATGTGCACGATGCTGATCATCTGCATGTGTTAAGTGGCTAAAGATATGTTCCATCATGACCACTGAGCCATCAACCATCATGCCGATAGCAATCGCCAGTCCACCCAGTGACATCAGGTTGGCTGACACACCCCAGTACGCCATTACCATAAGCGCCAGCCCGATTGATATTGGAACAGAGATCAATACCAGCAAGGTCGCACGCAGATTGACCAGAAACAGCATTAACACGATTACGATCAATACAAAGGCTTCAAGCAGCGCTTTTGATACTGTAGTAACGGCCTGGCCGATCAGGCTGGCCTGATTATAAACCGGCTCCAGGGAAACACCGTCTGGCAAAGCGGTCTGTATCGCTGCCAGACGTGACTCAATACCGTCGATCGTTGCTTTGGTGTTTGCCCCAAGACGTTTAAGTACGACACCTGCGACGACCTCACCCATGTTCACTGGATTACCGTTGTTATCACGCGAGGTCATGGTGACTGCACCCTGGCGAATTTCAGCACCAAAAGTAACATTAGCAACATCTTTCACACGAACAGTCGTGCCTTCCTCATCCTTCAACGGGATATTGCCGATATCACGTAAACCATCTTCACCACTACGCACCCAGCCGACGCCTCGGATGATTAATTGCTCCGCGCCCCTATCCATATACCAGCCGCCAGCATTTCGGTTATTGCTTTCAATCGCAGCGGCGACATCATCACCGCTAAGGTTATATGACAACAGTCTATGTGGATCCAACTGCACCTGGTACTGGCGTACTTCACCACCAAAAGACAGTACATCCGTGACACCACCAACCGGCATGAGCAGCAGTTTTACAATCCAGTCGTTATAACTGCGTAAGGTGATGGCATCATACTTTTTAGCGTCATCTGAACGCAGTATGTATTGATAGACCTGACCCAAACCAGACGTATTCGGCCCTATACCCGGAGTACCAATACCCTCGGGTATCTGTTCCCTGGCGGCCTGTAATCGTTCAAATACCAGCTGCCTGGCAAAATAGATATCGGTGCCCTCAGTGAACACCACGGTTACTACTGATAAGCCTGTTTTTGAAATGGAGCGTACTTCTTCGACATCAGGCAATGCATACATCACCGCTTCAATCGGAAAGGTAATTAACTGCTCAACTTCTTCTGCAGCAAGGCCTCTTGCCTCGGTATTTATCTGTACCTGAACATTGGTCACATCCGGAAATGCATCAAGATTGAGTTTTGGTAGTATCAAAACGCTGCCGACTATGACAGCAATAAGCGCGATCACCACCAGCAAACGGCTTTTGACAGACCAGCTAATAAGTTTATCCAGCATCGTATTACCCTCTAGTGATCATCATCGCCAAAGCCGGACTTCATGAGTTCGGATTGAATAAAAAAGGCACCACGTGTTACTACGCGTGTACCCACCTCTATGCCAGTGATAACACTCTGATCAGCGATATTTCTTACCAGATCAACTTCCTGCGGTTCAAATTCTCCCGCTTCATGTTCGGTGAAGACCACCCAGTCACCATCAGGACCTCTTAACACCGCATCGATAGGAACAGCCAACGCCTGTACAATATCGTTGCTACTGATCTGCGCCTGCACGAACACCCCGGGATGCAACTTGTCATCAGGGTTTTCCACTTCAATGCGTACGCCTAGCGTACGGGTGTGTTCATCAAGTGCATGATGGATCTGTACGACCTTGCCAGGGAAGACATTTCCGTCAGCTATGATGCTGACTATGTTATCTGTCGTCACATTTAATGCCTGGTTTGGCGTCAACTTGGCTTCAACCCAGAGTACCGACTCGTCACTGATGATAAACAGCTTTTCACCCGGCTCGATTAACTCACCAACGATAAAGTGATCAAAAATAACCGTTCCGTCCTGTGGCGCCAGTAACTGGAATGAACCATTAGCTTTTGAAGCATCATCGTTCTTTAAAAATTTATCGACCTGGTCAGACGTCATGCCATAAGCTATTACACGCGCTTTGGCCTGCTCATGCTCAACGCGTGCTTCGGTATAACGCTGCGCAGACACCACTTTTTTGCCGAGCTTTTTAACGCGTTGCCACTCACGGCCTGAGATCAGCAAGTCTCCCTGTGCGGATGACATTTCCACGCTGGATAATGTCAATAAAGGCTGCCCCTTAGTGATTACATCGCCCAGTTTGGCATGGCGTTGTACTACCTGTGCTGATATACGAGTCGTAACCGATGTCGTCCTGTAATCATTTAGCATGATCTCGCCTGGAGCGTTGATCACATCGGTAATATTTGATGGCCTTAATTCGTTAACAACAACTCCAGCGACTTCAAGCTGTTTTGGAGTTAGTTTTACCGACTGCTCTTCTTCATGCTCAGTCATCTCATGGTCGTCGTCATCTTGCCCGCCTGATGCGTATGCAGCATTTAGCGTGCTTAATGTCGCTGTCAGTACCAGTATTATTAATAGTTTCATACCTGATGGTTTCAGGTTTTGTAAATTGATATTCATTATTGTTCTCTCGTAGTATTTAAGGGTGCGGAATTAAGCCACTGCTTAATCTTTCCTGAAGCGATCAACCACTCACTCCAGTCGCTCCACATACGGCCACGTTGCTCGATGGCGCTGGCCTTGGTCTCCAGTGCCTGTGTTAGTTGTATCAGGTAATCCGTTGTATTGAGCTCACCTGCTGTCCATAATCTTTCCAACAGTTTGATCTGCTCATTTAACGTATCAGCACCTGATTCTTTCCAGGTGAGCCATGCACCTCGATTTAAGTCATAGGAAATGATGGCGATTTCAAGCCGGCTCTTAAGAGTACGATAAGCATCGATAGCTTCACGTTGCGCCTGTATCATTTCGGCATTGGCAGAATCAATTTCAGCCCGAAAATTATTCCTTACGTGTAAAGGGATGGATAAGTTGAGGCCGATCAGTTTGTCCTCCTCTTCCTTGCCTGCACGAATAGAAATCGTAGGTTTAACCGAGGCCTGACCGGTCTGGACATTTACATTTGCTTGCGCTGATTGAACGCGTGCTGTTATTTCACGCATTTTTGGCAACTGCTGAACAGTTTTATCGATATTCTGAGCCTGTGTTACAGGTTCAGGGTAATCAGCTAACATTTGTGGCCAGTTTTTATTAGCGCTGCCAGTTAATGCAATCAGGTTCTGTGTGGCTCGCGCACTTTCAGAAGTAGCATCGGCAAGTTTGAAACGGGCTTGTGCATAAGTCAGGTTTGCAAGGTCAACATCGACTTTGGTCAGGTCGCCAGCGTCATAACGTTGCTTTGCCAGTTGTGCCGACTGTTGCATCAACTCTTCACCCTGCTTAGCCAGATCTTTTAAGGCAGCCGATGTGTGGTAATCAGCAAGGCCGCTGAGAAATTTAACTGCTAGTTCGCGACGCACAGACTCAAAGTTAAATCGTGCCGCTGTACGTCGAAAACCGACCATCTCGGTTCTGGCGCCACGTGTGTCACCCCAGTCGATCTTCTGGCTGAGCCCAATAGATGCAGAGTCTGTTTCTGCAGTTTCAGCTTCAAACTCCAGCTCAGGATTGTAAAGAGCCTTATCGGCAGCAACTAGCTGGTAATTGGCAGAATCAACAGCAGACTCCGCAGCTAAAGCGGCTGGATGATTATCAACATTATGATTTAGCCAGCGTTGCAGAGTGACATGAGCCTTTGTCCTTTCCAGGGACTGCCCACTCTCTACTGACTGAGCAGCATGGGCATTAATACCAAACGTGGCAACGATTGATAAAACAATACAACGTGTGACATGCTGGCCACGTCTACTACATGGTTTTATTGTCATGATTTAATTCTCGAATAAATACAAAAAACACATGCGACCGGAATATATGGTGCATGCATCTGTACCAGCAAAGCTGGCTATATCCAAAAATTAAAGACGAGGTGGTTTCCGCTCGGGTCCGGGGATGAAAGAATTGATGCCTTCAGTCAGGCTTGATAAATAAACTGTTTTGCAAACAATAGCAGTGCAATCTGAGTCATAGAATATTGCAACAAGGTGGGAACTCATGTGACAGTAGTGATTACAGTTCGCTTCACTATCTTCATGATCATCCGATATATCGCCAGATGCGCTATTCAGACCAGCTGACTCAGCCATGAGTTGTTCTAGCATATCTTCATCAAAAGCCCATGCACTACTGTACACCAGCGTGGTGAACACGAGTATGATCGGTAGTAATTGCTTAAGATAAGACACGATATTAAATTTAAATATTACAAGTTATGGTGGCTAGTTTAGCAAACCGGCACTTTAATGCAAATGATTCCTATTTGAGATTAGATCAAAAGTGGCCAACCGATGCTATGTTGTATGCAAATTACTTTGGCATAACCCCTATGTAATCCTTTGCATTGTCATCACGAAGTAGCTCAGCCAGACCAATTAAACCATCTTTAAGAAACATGGTTTGATAACCCTTGGTTCTTAGATAAGTCATAGCAATAATTGAACAGCGCTAAATCTCTAAGTCGATTGTTCAACTGTAAACGAATGCGTATCGCCCAGATTTCTTTTAGTTTGAGCGGTGGTTTTTGCCCCGTTAATTTACCTCTGTTCCAGGGTGTATGAGCGCTTGGGTTGTGTATAAGAAGATACATAATTAGGTCCTCCGGGGTTGATTGGATCTAAATCATAGCGCCGGCTACCATGTTACATGGGGAGGAAGTTTTAAAAGATATCGGCATTTTTACCCAATGCTAGAGTATTACCTGGCAAGAGATAGTTGCTTAGAAGTGATTGTGTGAAGTCGATTTTGTAATCATTACAGAAAAAAACTATTCAACCTTTTAATATATATTATTTTGTGTATATTTATACATACATAATATAAACAAGATAATTTTAAAGCCATTAACACTCAGTAAAACGAATAATTTAATAACCAAAAAAACAGATGACAAAGCTTTGCGTTGATACAACTCTCCTGTATATTATGTATGTATAAATATACGCATCAATGTAAAGGGTGTATCCATGATGTCTACTCCACTCTCAGCAAAACGCATTGCGATCATCGAGGCCTATAAAGCCCTGGTCAGCACATTAGAAACGCTCGGTGGGCATCTGCGCCTGGATGCGAAAAATGGCCTGCCCGCCTGGTGTCAGCACGATGATGACAGTTCACAGGATGCCAGTGATGCCATTATTTCCATTTTCCAGACCATTACACGCGTTAAGGGCATTGATCCAAAAGAATCCTTTACCCGTTTTGGTTTAATGGCAGCAAGCAACGACACCCTGCTCTGCGTCAATGATGTTAATCAGTGCAAAGTAGACTTAAAAGACGCGATTAAAGATTTAAAACAGCATGACCGCGCTGATCTGGTGGCCAGCGCTTTTGATGAGATCCGCCGCGCGCCCATCATCCGTGAAGCACTGCGTGCTGCTGGCTTAAGCCAGCTTCACATTAAACAGTCTACCCGCAAGATTATCGTCCTGCCTGAGATGCCGTTAAAAGTCGGTTTTACGATCTCTAAAGGCAGTCACATGGTCTATCGCTACTCACGCGAGAAAGCGATAAGCTTTGCTAACAAGCGAAATAATGAGGAAGCAGTGGAAAAGTTGATGCAATTACCCGAGGGCAGTTTTGTTGCACACTATCGGGCGCGGGCGTCGCATGTCCGGGCGAACATTGTTTATGCCGATCGTGCCAAACAGCATGACCGGCCAGACCAGGTATCAGCCTATATGCCGATCCTCTACCCTTATGATGCAGAGCAGGCTTTAACGACTGGTCAGGTTATCCATAATGGTGAACAGGCATTAATGAAACTGGCACAGGAGGATATTGTGCGATTGCCGCGTGGTGGCAAGATTGATAAAACCCAGCCACTATCGGAATCACTGAAACTTTATAATTATCTGCGTTAAACCAAAGAAGCATCAAGCTTCGTTATGCTTTAGCTTTCTTAACAAATACGGTGATTAACGCAGTATTTAACGATAGATTTAAACTATCACATGGTATTTAAAATTGTACCTATAGTGTATTTATATCAACTTCGATTTCTTCCTGGTCTTTTCTGTCTGCAATGAGCGAACGTAGTTCAGCATCCTCAAACGCATCGTCTTGAGCAGTAGTATGCTCTACGCTCTTTCTTTCATTACTGTATTTAACCGGTAATTCTTCTTTTTTCACTACGGTGCTCTCGTTCCAGGTATCTCTTGTGACGCAACGTCAAATGTATATACACCATCCAACGCATCATTTAGTTTATTAGCGATGTACTGAGCTTTATTCACAATTAGCGCATCAGGAAAATCGGCTTCTTTTCGTTTGTTTCCGACTTTTATTGATTTTGCTTTTGTATAGTCACTTAAAGCTCGCCAGACAGTCTGACCATCTTCAAATATTATATTGGGCTCTGAAAATAGCGTATTGATGACTTTTATAATCGATTCCTTATCTAACTTATATTTTTTACCTTTAAGCGTCCAAATCGTTTCCGTTAATACAATATCAGTGATTAAGACATTATCTGAACCTGAAATAATAGCTGATGCTTTTATTGATTGTTTAGCATCATCATCAAGCAGATAACGTAGCAATACATTCGTATCGATTGCGATCATGAATTAAGAGCACTCTGCAGCGAAGCTTCATCACTCAATCGTTTATCTGTTTTGATGCCTTTTAATACGCCTTTCGCTGCACCAGGTATTTTTTTAATAATCGTTATATAACCATAGTTATCAACATAACTGCTATATTCGTCACCCGGTTCAATATGTGCCTGGCGACACTGGTCAACAGGCAAGGTGATTTGTCTTTTAGCACTTACTTTAGGCACGGAGCAATCCTCTTTACTATTTAGTTATATGTAAAGAATAACCGTATCTTTACATTATGTCAATTAGTAAAGATACGGTTCTCAAAAAAATAAACCGCTAGATAAGCCCCCGCTCAGCAAAACTAACACATTCGTCACCCACCACAATATGGTCGAGGACACGGACATCAATCAACGCCAGCGCATCTTTTAGGCGCTTGGTGATTTGCTCATCAGCATGGCTAGGCTCAGCCACACCGGAGGGGTGGTTATGGGCAAAGATAATGGCTGCTGCATTCTGGCTGATGGCCTCTCGTACCACTTCACGCGGATAAACACTGGCGCCATCAATGGTGCCGTGAAACAGGCGTCTGAACTCAATCACGCGATTTCTGTTATCGAGGAACAGGCAGCAAAAGACCTCGGCTTTCTCTTCTGCCAGCTGCAGGCGTAAATACGCTCTGGTCTGTGTTGGTGAACAGAGTGCATCACCGCGTTTGATGCGTCTGTCTAAAATTGCTATGGCGCGCTCAATCACATCATCGTCATTGGTGTGTATGTCATAAACGTTTGAAGCTTCACTGTTAATTTCTTGCATGGTTCTCTTCCCGTAGTTGAAAAAACATCCCCTCTGGGGTTGAGAAACCCCAAATAGGACGACCAACGGGAGGCAGGGCCGGTGTTCTGGTGGAATCCACCCAAGGGGAACCACCCGATCTGCACAAGAGAGTTTTGAGCGCGGAAGATCGGGGGATGGGTTGATGGAACCAGGTTATCGGCCAGGCTATTGTTTACCCAGAGGGAAAGTCTTTAAAGCGCGTTATCATGGATGATGTCGCGCAATGCTCAGGGATGAGCCGCATGTTTTATGTTCTGCCTGTTCGATTCGACTGAACAAGTCGATCTGCCATGCAGGTCATTATGCTTAAACAAGGATGAAACTCATTTAACAAAGAAACGTATTCAATCTCAAAGTCTTTAGACTCAACATATCAAAGTTGATTATTGCTTATACACTGCTATCATTGTTTTTTCATCAATTAATAGAGAGTACTTATGGCTAAAGCAAAACCTGTTGTTAAGGCAGCTGCACTTGATAGGACAATCAATGCAGCAACAGACTCATTAACAAAGGCGCGTGGTAATGCAGAAACTGCAGTGACTAAAAAAACAGCTGAAGCGAAAAAGCTGCTGGCTGAAGTTAAGCGCCACCTTAAGAAAAAAACGACACTCACTAAAAGAAGTAAAGCGGCTTCAGCAAAGTTAAAGAAAGACACGAATGCCGCCAATAAAAAAGCAGTAGCCACCGTTGCTAAAGAATTAAAAGCAACGAAGACCGCACTGGATAAAGCACGTGCTAATAAAGCTGCTGTTTTGACTGAACTTGCCGCACTGAGATCTGCTTCAAAACGTTTGACTGCATATACCAAAGCAATTACAGCAGCTGATAAGGTACTTAATAAACCAGCAAAGAAGAAAAGACCCAGGAAAAAAGCCAGTAAATAAGTATTTTGACACTTCTACGTTTTTAAAAAGCCCTCACCATATGGTAAGGGCTTTTTTGTTGTCGTTACTCTTGATCTACGTGCTGAATAATTAAAACGAATTGCATTCATACTTTAACTCGATTCCTGACCATCACTATCTAGTATATTCCTATACTACTGTAATGGTTGTAGTCGCTGTACCAAGTACCTTGGCATTGCGAATATCACGATACTCAATGCTACCTATATACTGACCCGATGAAGGCATCGTCAGAATAATGTCATAACGTTCACCCGCAGCACATAAAATCTCTGCTGCGGTATATGACTGAGCAAGAGGCCGTCCATCAGATGCAACGACTTCAAATTGAAGACCACCCATTCGAACTATACCCGGTAGATAACTTGTGCCGTTTATACGGACAAGCACTTTATCTCCAGCATTGGCTATAATTGCAGTGGTTGGATCATTGTCTGCATTGACACCGTCTTTACCATTGATCATGAAATAGTCAGGGCTATAGCGGGTGAGGCCGCTGTTGCCACTGTGCCAGCTACTATCGTAAGTGGTGAGTTGCCAAATGTACTCCTTGTCAAAGGTTGGACCATTATCCCAAACCTTGTCTGTGCTGCCATCGCGTGGTCGAATAATAATGGTGCCAAACATGCCCATTTCGAAATGTTTATTGGTATCGACATGACAGTGATACATATAGGTTCCCGCATGAGGTGCAACAAACGTATAGGTATATGAACTAGGGTTGCCTGCACCACCGACAGCGAATGACAATGCTGGCACGCCATCATTTTGCTGATCTACATCTAATCCATGAAGGTGCATACTATGCTCCATCATGGAATTCAGGGTTATTTCTACATTGTCACCTTCATTGGCTTCAATTACCGGGCTGGGTACAGAGCGGTCATCATTAAAACCAGCACCATTGACGCCATTAGTAAAATACCAGGTGCTCAGTGTTGTGCCGTCGGACAGGGTTTCTGAACCATTCATCCGAGCGGTTACAGAGGTAGGCGCTGTTAAAGAAGTAAAGCTTTTGATAGCCATGTGTGTTCCTCGTAATTATTTTTTGTACTATGCCGAAATACCGTGAATGATCAGCTTGCGCTCATGATGATAAGTCCACCGTTTGCATAGACACCGTTCGCTGTTACCCCGGGGACATAATGCGTATGTAGCGGGAACATGCCGGCCTGTGCCACTGGTAAAATCACATCAACACATTCATCTCGTTCGACCTGAACGGTATCTTTTTCGATAGCCCTGGTTTCAACATCCCGGTTACGTGTAGCAACATTCACGTGATATCCGTGAAAGTGCATGGGATAGGTAATGGCGCCGCCGTTGATGAAACGAATCGCCACATCTTCACCGACATTCATATCGATTTTGGTATCGCCACCAGTCGTCGTGTCAGGAAAACTTAAACCATTAGCAAAAAAATAGTTTGGCTCATAGTCATCCATATCGTAATTACCACCAGCTTCAACGGCCGCATTGAGGCGGTCATCTAACTCACTCATAAACATGGTGTACTGTCGGTCAAATGCAGGACCACTGCTATAAAGAGTATCTGAACCATCTGCAGGCATAACCACCATCGGGCCAGCCAGCCCCATGGCGCGACCGAGTTCACCATTGATGTCATCGCTATACATGTAACTACCGGCAGTAGGAGCAGTAAAACTGTAAGTAAGCGTATCGCCCACGCCGACAGAATCCGTTGTTGACATAGACACTCCAGCAATACTGAAACGAATTTCGCGATCCAGCATGTTTGTTAGCGTAACATTCACTGTATCGCCTTCGTGAATCAGCAGACCTGAAGTTAAAGCACCAGGCCCAGTACCTATGGCATCATTAAACTGCCAGACAAATACCGATGCGCCGTCAACCAGCGTCTTGGTTGTTCCTTCTGCCGTTAAATCAATATTAATAACACTGGGATTAACCTCAGGATTTACACTAGGATCAACAACGGGAGTGTCCTCTGAGTCCGACGTGCATGACGTTATCAGACCAGATAATCCAAATACCGCTGTACTTGTAAGTCCGGCACCACTGGCCTTTAAAAATTCTCTGCGTTTCATATATAGACCTCTATGATTAACTTTTAAAATGTTAAATATTTATATTAATCATGCTGTATTTAACTAATAGTTGTCAGAGTAGGATGAAGTAAACTTGCATTAGTTCAGAATGAATTAATACTTTTTAGGGTGTAATTGACATCCATCATTTTTAAAAAATATTTTTGTTGTAATTGATAGTTATCAATTACAACAGTTGATGAATAGAGTAGTGAATAAAAGGGATGAATGGCTACTATGATATTAGAATAATACGCTTTTAGCTCACTAGGATATGTATACGCTCTGACTGTAAGGTGACTAACGTGAAGGTCTGTATTGGGTCGTCTACGCTCTATCAGACCAGTATCTCAAACTAGAATAATCAAACAACGGACGTTCAATATTTTCTATTACGATTAAAGGTGGTTACTTTTCGATACAACGGTGCAACCAAACCGACGCATGAACTTGTTAGATAAAACAAGTGCGTATCTACCGGATTATTTGCGGACACGTCCGGTGTCGCGTTATGAAGGATCAAACTTTAAACCTACCGCAAATTCCAGTACCTACAATGAAGGTTAGAATCAAAATAATTATGTTTAAATGAATATACAAGGAGGTATAACTGTTAAATTTATTTGTATCGCTCCAAAAACTATTGTTAGTAAATAATTACAGCGCACTATTTATCACCGTCATCATGTTGCCTTTGAGGAGGTCGAGCTAATAGAATAACGATAACAAACAACACCGCCACGACAATCATTGCCGAAAAGGTCATCACATCTAAAATCATAAAAACATTCCTTACACCTTTTATTTTTCTGCGTAATTTAACGGTATCGTAATACCCATATCCTCATCGGCCAGCACCATGAAGAAGCTTATCCAGTTTTCATCATTAAAGGTTCTCACAATTTGCTCTCGGCAAGATAGCTTGTACTCCAGGACTTCGCGTTGCAGCCTGAATATCGAGTTTTGCATTTGTATTATGTGAGCTGATGAAACAGTCGGGGAAAGTGCGGCCTGTTTGATATCGATACGTTTACGTACGATTTCCTGCATCGCGGCAACCATTCGTGCTTTGTTGGTCTTTCGCCAGTCGTCGAGATCATCAACCTGTTTTTGTGTGAGGCCGATAAAATCCTTGTTATTGTGTATTATCGGCATCAGTTGAGGCAGGTAATTAACCTTATCAAGCTTTTGTATAGCAAGTTTTAAATCAGAACTTTCCCGGTCCAAAGTTGACTCAGCGAATGCGAACTGCGTAACGAGTAAAACACTAATGGCAAATAGTATTCGGACGCCCATAGATAACCTCCCGTTTGATTGTTCAATTATCTTTATTCCATTTAGAGTTGCACAGTAATATCCTCTGTGCGGTTACTATTGTTGCTGCATCTTTCATGCCAGATGTATTATTATTTCATAACATTCTGATATATTAGGACAAAGTAATTCAGCGTCGTAATCTAAGACGCATTTAATAAGTTTTTTCGCACCAGCTTGTTACAAATGTTTTAATATTTGCCATTTAGTGGTGCGTGAATGAATGTATAAATATGGAATGCGCTGAACCATCCCCGATGTATGTAAGGGGAAATCTGATAATGCAGTAAGGCTGGGGGAATATTTTCTGACAGTCTGCTTCGGGCCGACTTTCCTCTGTCACCAGATAATTCGCAATGATTTATATAACTCAAAACAGCCACCCGTGAGAGGTATACTGAACTAGACTGATTTTTTATCGTTTTTAATACGTTGATATACCTCTTCACGATGCACATCGATGTCTTTAGGTGCATTAATGCCAATACGCACCTGATTACCTGTTACGCCTAAAACGGTTATTTCTATCTCATCACCGATAAACAGCGATTCATTATCTTTCCTTGTAAGAATTAACATATTGCCTCCTTTCACATTAGTTGGTTTGATACTATCGCATATACTTAGCGACTTATAGTTTTTTGATATATTCCTAAGCCTGCCATACTGATAGACGGCGTTACATTATTCACTTCCTGGATATCACCTGGATCAATCACTCGCGTAATGGTTAAATCAGTATCGATCTTCCAGGTCGTGGACTTATCCAGCTTCTTTTCGTTATAGCTCGAAAAGGTCCCCAGATTAGCAAGCGCATTATCATAAAAATGGTTTAATACGGGTAGACGAACTATTTTGACAATGGAAATAGCTGTTTTAGGTGGAACTCTGTACCAGCCACCAACCGGTAGAATGTCCTGACCAAGTGTACTGTTAACAACCGTTAATTCTTCCGTATTGAGATTATAATCAGTAGTAGTAGAATTTATATTATTCCTTGGAAATCCCGATTTGATTTCGACCGCTTGAGAAACACTGCTCACTAATTCACTAAATGTATTTTTAGGCCCTGTGTCATCGTCATCATAATAACGACAGACAGAAAAACTATTGATACCATTTGCGTATGCAGCCGTTACCCAACCACCAAAGTAATTATATTGAGTAATATCTGAATTATTGCAGGAATAGCCTGCTAATGGTGTTACTGCAGGAACACCGCTTAAATCAGTTACTGCAGGACTATCCTTATAAACATTTTGATATGCAGAATATTTATTACCTGCTGGATAAATAGTCTGGTTTCTAAATCGATGACTATTTTTAAATGTAACGGATGATACAGGTAGCTGCGTTACTCCTTTACAAGCCTTGCTCCAGTCATTATCACAATTTTTAGATCTCCATGTCTCTGTCACTCTTGCCCTTGCCTGGTTCTCGCGAACACCTGTCTCATAAGAATGTTTAACACTGTGTAACTGTGAGTCAGATAAAGATATCAAAATTGAATTATTAGAGGTGTTATCAAAACTATATGAGGTAGTAATTGCGCTGCCATCTAACGCTGTGCGATTCGCAAATGTTGAGGCAGAGAATAAAGAATCATCAATAACTGAATTAGTGGCAAGCTCAGGAACTAAAATATCAAACCTTATTTCGTAAGCTAGTTCACTAAAATTACCAGACTCATCTGTAACTTTAAATATTACTTTATGAACGTCATTCGTAGTAGTTTGGTACCAGGTATTGCCAAGATACTCAGTTACCATCGGAAAATAATAAAAGAGGTTTGATCCTGCCGCTTTAGGTGCAACTGACCATGCAATAACTTCTACGCCATTAAGTTCGTACATGTATTCAACAATTAAATCATCTTGACCTGTAAAAATGCCAGCGCCTTGTGGATCAGTTGGCGAAAACCCTAACATGGCATATCCTATATTTTGTAGAGCACCATCTATAGCTGCACCATTTAAGCTAATATTGTCTGTACTTAGACAAACAGGATTAACATTTCCAGATGTAGGAGTGATTTGCCCAGATGTACAAAGATTTAGCTGGCCTTGGAATGTTGTAAACGTTGCAAGCGTTGTGAATGAACTAATAAGCGGCTTTATTAAATCAACACCCACACTAATATCAACAGTATTGGTATTAGCCGCCACATCAGTTATATCAAGCGTTACTACATTGTCACCCGATAACAATATGATATCAGCAGACCATGTCTGTGCATTCGTATCAATGGCCGCATCAGTGCCATTGACTTGAATAGAAGCTACCGGTGCGCCCTGCTCTTCATAGGTTCCTGTTGCCGTATAGGCCTTATTATTTACCAGGGTCGCAGAGGTTAAAGCAATAGTGGGTGAGGTATTATCAATCTCATAATTAAAGTCGATATTGCTAACGTTATTTAATATATCTGTCGCCACAACGGTGATCTTAATAATACCGTCTGTATAGTTTGTGCTGTTTATTGACATCACAGGCGCATCTACCTGGCCATTGCTATGCACCACATCGTTGACATGAAACTGCACCGATTTCACACCGATAGGATCGGTGACAACAAAGTCCAAATTCACTATATCTTTTAAGAAACTGTCCGGCGCCAAGACGGCGGTTACCGTCGGGCCTTCCTGGTCGACCGCTGTTGAGGGGACACCACCAAAGACGGCATCTGTCGAACTGGCGATCTCATTGGCGTACAACACAAATTCATCGACGCCCAGACCTGTCTGGTTCCTGTCTGAGCTGATAATGCTTAATATGTGTTGAGCAACCTTAGAGCGTAATGTATCAACATCCAAAGGCACAGAGCCCAGTGACAATTGACCGACGCTGTTACCATTATTAATAAAGCCTAAGCCATTAAACACACCATCAGCAGCAATATCCTGACACAGCACCTGTGTTGCATAGATACTGGAATTTTGGTTGAAACGATGGGGCGTCACACCATTGGTTTCAGACACCTCGGCAGTGAACGACGAGATGGCTGCAAGGACTGCGCCATAGCGCAAATTGTCTGTCACTTCAAAATTCGCATTATTCGGGTCGGTAATATCCAGTGGTTTTGTTCCCAGGATATCAACACCCGCCAG
>SWCD01023774.1_pt1 | contig 40924 bp, 37 predicted proteins | sample 4693011 | NCBI WGS metagenome assembly SWCD01 (sample SAMN10267278, study PRJNA491770) | bioreactor metagenome | isolation source: DHS bioreactor inoculated with marine | place: Japan: Omine Ridge, Nankai Trough
CGCAGGATGTCGCTGTCGGCATCGGGCTGGCGGTTGCCGTCGGGATCGGCGAAGACCAGCCAGCCCCGACTCCAGTCCAGGGCGGCCGTGCAGCGGCTACCCGTGCCCCGCGGGCAGACCACGACCTGCGCGTGGCGCATCACGGCTGAACTGCGCGCCATCGCCATGTCGCTGCTGAGCAGGCTCATGGTGGTGCTGACGCGCTGGCGCTGGAGCACGCTGCTGAAGGTGGGGAATCCGATGGCGGCGATGATGGCGGTGATCGCCAGCACGGTCATGGCTTCGATCAGGGTAAAGCCTGCGTCCTTGCGGGTCATGGTCGGGGGTCCGTTGCCGGGGCGTGGGGACAGGTTAGGAGGAGCCAGTGAGGCGTGGAATCGGGGATTTCCGGCGGCGTGGGTAGGAAAATTCTGGTTCATCCGTGCGCTTTTGTAGGAGCGCCCCTTGGGCGGGATGGGCCTGCCGGGAATGCCCATCGCGCCCAAGGGGCGCTCCTACAAGGGCGGAGGCTGTGGGTTGTGTGGGACGAGGCGCGACCCCCATTTCCCTATCCCGATACACTGATCGCTTGCTTGCCCGCCGACCCCGATGAACGACGCCCTCCATCCTGTCCCGCTGCATCCAGACGCCTTCCAGCTGGTCGCCCCCTACCAGCCAGCGGGCGACCAGCCGCAGGCGATCGCGCGCCTGATCGATGGTTTCGAGTCCGGGCTGGCGCGGCAGACGCTGCTGGGCGTGACCGGTTCGGGCAAGACCTACACCATCGCCAACGTGATCCAGGCGGTGCAGAAACCGACCCTGGTGATGGCGCCGAACAAGACCCTGGCGGCGCAGCTCTACGGCGAATTCAAGTCGTTCTTCCCGCACAACGCGGTCGAGTATTTCGTCAGCTACTACGATTACTACCAGCCAGAGGCCTATATCCCGTCGTCGGATACGTTCATCGACAAGGACAGCTCGGTCAACGAGCACATCGAGCAGATGCGGCTGTCGGCGACCAAGGCGCTGCTCGAACGCCGCGACGCGATCATCGTCTGCACGGTGTCGGCGATCTACGGCCTGGGCGATCCCAACGAATATTTCAAGATGGTGCTGCACATGGTGCGCGGGGAGCGCATCGACCAGCGCGAGCTGATCCGGCGCCTGACCGAGATGCAGTACACCCGCAACGACACCGAGCTGCGTCGCGCCACCTACCGCGTGCGCGGCGAGGTGATCGACGTGCACCCGGCGGAATCCGACAGCGAGGCGCTGCGAATCGAACTGTTCGACGGCGAGATCGAGAAGCTGACGCTGTTCGACCCGCTGACCGGCGAGACCATGCGCACGCTGCCGCGCTACACGATCTACCCGAAGTCGCACTACGTCACCACGCGGCGCACCGTGCTCGACGCGATCAACGCGATCAAGGAAGAACTGCCGCAGCGACTGGAGCAGTTCTACGCCCAGAACAAGCTGGTCGAGGCGCAGCGCCTGCAGCAGCGCACCCAGTTCGACCTGGAGATGATGGCCGAAGTCGGCTACTGCAACGGCATCGAGAACTACTCGCGCCACCTCACCGGGCGCATGCCCGGCGAAGCGCCGCCGTGCCTGTTCGACTACCTGCCGCCGGACGCGCTGCTGGTGGTCGACGAGTCGCACGTGACGGTTCCGCAGATCGGCGCGATGTACAAGGGCGACCGCTCGCGCAAGAAAACGCTGGTCGAGTTCGGCTTCCGCCTGCCGTCGGCGCTGGACAACCGGCCGCTGCGCTTCGAGGAGTGGGAGTTGCGTTCGCCGCGTACCATCTTCGTCTCCGCGACGCCGCGCGAGTACGAGCGTGAGAAGTCCGAAGGGCAGGTGGTCGAACTGCTGGTGCGGCCGACCGGCCTGGTCGATCCCGAGGTGGAGATCCGCCCGGTCGCCACCCAGGTCGACGACGTGCTCGGCGAGATCAATGCGCGGGTGGAGATGGGCGACCGGGTGCTGATCACCACCCTGACCAAGCGCATGGCCGAGAACCTGACCGAATACCTGGCCGAGCACGACGTGCGCGTGCGCTACCTGCACTCGGACGTCGATACGGTCGAACGCGTCGAGATCATCCGGGATTTGAGGCTGGGCAAGTTCGACGTACTGGTCGGCATCAACCTGCTGCGCGAGGGGCTGGACATGCCCGAGGTGTCGCTGGTGGCGATCCTGGATGCCGACAAGGAGGGCTTCCTGCGCTCGACCGGCTCGCTGATCCAGACCATCGGCCGCGCGGCGCGCAACATTCGCGGCAAGGCGATCCTGTATGCCGACCGGATCACCGACTCGATGCAGCGCGCGATCGACGAGACCGACCGGCGGCGGCAGAAGCAGGTCGAGTACAACGCCGAGCACGGCATCACCCCGAAGTCGGTGGCCAGGGCGGTCATGGACATCATGGAAGGCGCGCGCACGGACCCGGAGGCGGAGAAGGGCGGGCGTGGCAAGGCGCGGCGAGTGGCCGAGGAGGCGGAGGACTATGCCGCGCTCGACCCGGCCCGGTTCGCCGCCACGCTCAAGGCGCTGGAGCAGCAGATGTACCAGCATGCCCGCGACCTGGAGTTCGAGGAGGCCGCCCAGGTGCGCGACCGGATCCGGCGGCTGAAGGACGCGGCGTTGGCGTCGTAGGGATTCCTCGCCGAGCAACGCTTCCCGGAACTTGTAGGAGCGCCCCTTGGGCGCTCCTACAGCGTCCGGATCGGTTGTGGGGGTGCGGGGGCTGGGATAGAATTCGCGTCCCCCCGCGGTCCCTGCGGGGCTGCTTCATGGGCGGTTAGCTCAGCGGTAGAGCACTACCTTGACATGGTAGGGGTCACAGGTTCGAACCCTGTACCGCCCACCAACAGAATCAACGGCATGCGCCGTTTCCTGTTGGACAGTACGGAAAATTGACGGAAACCGCATCGGCGCAGCCGGGGCGGTTTTGTCGTATCCGGAGCCACTTTCGACGACGACGCGGGTCATGGATCCTGTCGCGGATATTGGCGGGTGGCTGGCGCTGCAGGCCGGAACTGCCTGCCCAACGGGCCTTCGGCATGCGTGCGCGAGGCGTCGGGGCGGTAGCCCCGACCTACGGGGTGGACACACGCAGCCTTGCCGCGTGCAGGCGCCGGTAGTGCGGCATGCACGCATCGGCCACCGCGGCCGCTTCGCCTGCCAGTGCGATTTCGCGCGCCACCGGTGGCTCGAATCCGGTGGAGTCCAGGACGTGCGCGTACCAGTGCGGCGCCCAGACGCCGTCGCTGGTGCGCGGGCCTTTCGGCCAGTGCAGCATGCGCGTGCTGAAGGCGATGCCGAGCCAGCTGCACAGCGCGCGCAGGTGGGCCTCGGGGGCGCGCAGGAAGTCGCCAGCATCGATGACCGGCGGCGGATCGCCGGCTGCGCGCAGTTCGTCGTGGAGCGCGGCCTGCTGCGGCAGGCCGACATCCTCGGCCGTCACCGTTGCGCGCGACTTGAGGTATGACGCGACCACTTCGCGCGGGTCGCGGATCAGCAGCACGTTGCGCAGCCGCGCGATCCAGCCGTGGTCGATGTGCGGCAGCAGGTGGTGGGCCATGTGCTTCTGGTACCAGACCGGCGCGCCTCCGGGCGCAGGTCCGGCGCTGAGGGCCTCGGTCACGCGCCGCCAGTCGGTCTCCCCGGCGGCGATGACCTCGTCCTTCGCGGGATGGTCGGAACCGGTATGCGCCAGGTAGTGCGCGTACAGCGGTTCGTCGCTGACGGCGCAGTCGCCGCGGTTCTCCCATGCGCGCATCATCGCGGTGGAGATGTTGCGCGGCCCGCTCCACATCGCGATCCGCAGCGGTTCGCAAAGCGCGCTCATGCCAACCGCTCGCCGGCGCGGAAGGCGGCGTCACGGTCGGCCAGCTCCCGGTACAGCTGCTGCAGGCGTTCGACCATCGGTCCGCGTCCGTTGCCGATCGGGCGGCCATCGATCTCACGCACCGGCACCACGCCGGCAAACGTGCCGGTAACGAAGGCCTCGCTGGCGCTGTAGGCCTCGGTCAGGCTGAAGTTCTTCTCGCGCGCCGGGATGTCGTTCTGCCGGCACAGCCGCAGCACGTTGTCGCGGGTAATGCCGCCCAGGCAATAGTCGCCGGTCGAGGTCCAGACCTCGTCGCCGCGGACGATGAAGAAATGGGTCGAGTTGCAGGTGGCGACGAAGCCGTGCGGGTCGAGCATCAGCCCTTCGTCGGCGCCGGCCGTGTAGGCCTGGATGCAGGCGGTGATGCAGTTGAGCTTGCTGTGGCTGTTGAGCTTGGGATCCTGCACGTCGGGGTAGCCGCGGCGCACGTGCACGGTGAACAGGCGGATGCCGCGTTCGATGATCTCCGGACGGGGCGTCTTGTATTCGGGGATGATGACGATGGTCGCGCCGCCGACCGTCAGCCGCGGGTCCTGGTAGGGCGTCAGCTTGGTGCCACGGGTGACCATCAGCCGGATGTGGACGCCGTCTTCCATCCCGTTGGCGGCCAGCGTCTCGTGGATCGCCCGGGTCAGCGCGGCCCGATCCAGGCCGACGTCCAGGGCGATCGCCCTGGCGCCCTCGTACAGCCGGTCCAGGTGCTGGTCGAGGAACAGCGGCTGGCCGCGGTGGATGCGCAGGCCTTCCCAGACCCCGTCCCCGAGCACGAACCCGCCGTCGAAGACCGAGACCGTGGCCTCGGCCCGCGGCTTCAGTTCGCCGTTGACATGGATCAGGATCTCCGCGTTGCGCGGATCGTCGACGAAATCGTGGGTGCCGTGGGCCATGCGGGTCTCCGGGAGAGAGGGGCCGCCCGATGCGGCGGCCGGTCGTGCCGCTGATTATGACAATGCGCGTGTATGCAGGAGCGTCCCTTGGGCGCGATTGCTTCGCCAGCGAGACCCATCGCGCCCCAGGGGGTCGACGGGAGCTGTCCTGGCTATCGTTGACTTGCCTCCGGCCAGCCACTAACTTTGACCAACCGGAACCCGAACAAGGTGGCCCGCGGCAACGCCGGCCGAGCGTGCGACATGGACACTACCACCGCCCGATCCTGACCGCTCCCGAGGCATCCGCATCCCGCAGGCGCCCTCGTGGCGCTTTTTTGTTACCGGATAATCTCCGTTCGACCCTGCAGGAGCGGCTTGCAGCCGCGAGCTTTCAGGCTGGTGTTTTCCCAGGCGGGGAGCCCCCGGCTGCAAGCCGCTCCGACGAAACGATGAAGAACCAGGCCATGATCAACATCACCCTCCCTGACGGCAGCCGCCGCGAATTCGAATCCCCCGTCAGCGTCATGGACGTGGCCCAGGCCATCGGCCCGGGCCTGGCCAAGGCCACCATTGCCGGCAAGGTCGATGGCCACCTGGTCGACGCCAGCGACACCATCGACCATGACGCAACGCTGCAGATCATCACCCCCAGGGATGCCGAAGGCGTGGAGATCATCCGCCATTCCGCCGCGCACCTGGTGGGACATGCGGTCAAGCAGCTGTACCCGGGCGCCAAGATGGTGATCGGCCCGGTGATCGAGGAAGGCTTCTATTACGACATCTGGCACGAGCATCCGTTCACGCCCGAGGACCTGGCCGCGATCGAGCAGCGCATGGCCGAGCTGATCGACACCGAGTACGACGTCATCAAGCGGATGACGCCGCGCGCCGAGGTGATCGAGACCTTCAAGGCCCGCGGCGAGGACTACAAGCTGCGCCTGATCGCCGACATGGACGACGACGTCACCCAGATGGGCCTGTACCACCACCAGGAATACGTCGACATGTGCCGCGGCCCGCACGTGCCGAACACGCGTTTCCTCAAGGCCTTCAAGCTGACCCGCATCTCCGGCGCCTACTGGCGTGGCGATGCCAGGAACGAGCAGCTGCAGCGCATCTACGGCACCGCGTGGGCGGACAAGAAACAGCTGGCCGCCTACATCCAGCGCATCGAGGAAGCCGAGAAACGCGACCATCGCCGCATCGGCAAGCAGCAGGGCCTGTTCCACCTGCAGGAAGAGGCGCCCGGCCTGGTGTTCTGGCATCCCAAGGGCTGGTCGGTCTGGCAGGTGGTCGAGCAGTACATGCGCCGCGTGTACCGCGACAGCGGCTACGGCGAGGTCCGCTGCCCGCAGATCCTCGACGTGGAGCTGTGGAAGAAGTCAGGCCATTGGGACAACTACAAGGACAACATGTTCTTCACCGAGTCCGAGAAGCGGACGTATGCGGTGAGGCCGATGAACTGCCCCGGCCACATCCAGGTGTTCAACCAGGGCCTGCACAGCTACCGCGACCTGCCGATCCGCTACGGCGAGTTCGGCGCCTGCACGCGCAACGAGCCGTCCGGTGCGCTGCACGGCATCCTGCGCGTGCGCGGCTTCACCCAGGACGACGGCCACATCTTCTGCACCGAAGCTCAGATCGAGGCCGAGGTCACCGCCTTCCACCGCCAGGCGATGCGGGTCTACGCGGACTTCGGCTTCGAGGACGTGCAGATCAAGCTCGCCCTGCGCCCGGAACCGCGGCTGGGCGACGATGCCACCTGGGACAAGGCCGAGGAAGCGCTGCGCTCCGCGCTGCGGGCGGCCGGGGTCGAGTGGGAGGAGCTGCCCGGCGAGGGCGCCTTCTATGGTCCCAAGGTCGAATACCACCTCCGGGACGCCATCGGCCGCACCTGGCAGCTGGGCACCATGCAGGTCGATTTCATGATGCCGGGGCGCCTGGGCGCCGAGTACGTGGACGAACACAGCCAGAAGCGCACCCCGGTCATGCTGCATCGCGCCATCGTCGGCTCGATGGAGCGCTTCATCGGGATCCTGATCGAGCACCATGCCGGTGCGTTCCCGGCCTGGCTGGCCCCGGTCCAGGCGGTGGTGATGAACATCACCGACGCCCAGGCCGGCTGGGCCGGGGAGGTCCGGAAAACCCTTGCAAATCAAGGTTTCAGGGTCGAAACGGATTTGCGGAACGAGAAGATCGGCTATAAAATCCGCGAGCACACGCTGCAGCGGGTGCCATATCTGCTGGTGGTCGGGGACCGCGAGAAGGATAATGGCGCCGTGGCCGTGCGTACGCGCGGGGGCGAGGATCTGGGGACGATGCCCGTTGCCGAGTTCGCCGCGCGCCTGCGTGACGGGCACGCCGCAGCCTGAATCCGGCCCGGTCGGGCATATCGATCGGCACGTTCCATTTTGGAGATTGCAATATCAGCACACCTGACAAGCAGAACCGCCGCAACCAGGATATCCGCGTACCGAACGTACGCGTGATCGGAGAGGACGGAGAAATGATCGGCGTGCTCTCGCGCGACGAGGCATTGAAAAAGGCCGAGGAAGCCGGCCTCGATCTGGTCGAGATCCAACCCAACGCCGATCCGCCGGTCTGCAAGATCATGGACTTCGGCAAGTTCCGGTTCGAGCAGCAGAAGAAGGCCAACGAAGCCAAGAAGAAGACCAAGCAGGTCGAGATCAAGGAGATGAAGTTCCGCCCGGTCACCGACGACGGCGACTACCAGATCAAGCTGCGCAACATGCGCCGCTTCCTGGAGGTGGGCGACAAGATCAAGGTCAACATCCGCTTCCGCGGCCGCGAGATGAGCCACCAGGAACTCGGCCGCGAAATGGCTGCGCGGATCGAGGCCGACCTCGGCGAGGAAATCGTGGTCGAATCGCGCCCGCGCCTGGAAGGGCGGCAGATGGTGATGATGATCGCGCCGAAGAAGAAATGACCGGCGGTGCGCCGGCCCCGGTCGCGGACGGGGGCCGAAGCATTTGATTTGCAAGCAAAACCGCGACCCTGCATAATATCCGGCCCGGTTCGCCGGGCAGTGGTACGTGACACCCGGACCCGCCTTGATTCCCGTGGAATCAAAGGCTTACAAACCGGCAAGGGCAGGATGGAAAGCGTGGCCAGCGTCGACAGGCGCAGCGGCTGCCGCCCGGGCCAGTACTCGAAAAGACCCCAAGGACATCGCAATGCCCAAGATCAAGACGCATCGGGGCGCGGCCAAGCGCTTCCGGAAGACCGCTTCCGGCAAGTACAAGTGCGGCCACGCCAATCGCAGCCATATCCTCACCAAGAAGGCGACCAAGCGGAAACGCAACCTGCGGCAGACGAACTATGTCAGTGCCGCGGATGCGGGCCGCCTGGACCGCATGCTTCCGTACCTTTGAGGAGATAGGACATGGCACGAGTCAAACGTGGTGTACAGGCGCGTCGGCGCCACAAGAAGGTCCTCAAGCAGGCCAAGGGCTATTACAACGCCCGCCGCAAGGTCTTCCGCGTCGCCAAGCAGGCGGTAACGAAGGCGCTGCAGTACGCCTACATCGGCCGCAAGCAGAAGAAGCGCAACTTCCGTTCGCTGTGGATCACCCGCATCAACGCGGCCGCCCGCATCAACGGCATGAGCTACAGCCGTTTCATGAACGGCCTGATGAAGGCTGGCATCACCCTGGACCGCAAGGTGCTGGCGGACATCGCCGTGCACGACGCGACGGGTTTTGCCGCCCTGGCGGAAAAAGCGAAAGGCGCGCTCGCGGCGTAAGTTCGTCGGGACCGGAGGCAGCGCCGCCGGCGCGGGCTGACGGGGTCGAAGACAGTGGTACACGCATGGGGAAGGGCGCAAGTCCTTCCCCTTGTTCGTTTTGGGGCAATGTGTCCTTAGCTCGCCGTTGCCGCCCAGGCGGACACCCGGCGCCTGTGACTTTTGCGCATGGAAGAGGCAGAGTTGCCGGGTCTCCGGGTTCGCGGGGATGGTGTGTCGTGGTCCGAGGGGCGCGAGGGAAATGAGCGGAATCGATCAACTCAGCACGCAGGCGCTGGCCGACATCGCCGCAGCCGGCAGCCCCGAGGCGCTGGAGGCGCTGCGGGTGGCCCTGCTCGGCAAGCACGGCAGCGTGACCGCGCAGCTGAAATCGCTGGGTGCGCTGCCTGCCGACCAGCGCAAGGACGCAGGCGAGGCGATCAATCGCGCACGCGACCGGATCGGATCGGCGCTGGCCGCGCGCAAGGTCGAGCTGGAGGATGCCGCGCTCGATGCGCGCCTGGCCGGCGAGGCCATCGATGTCACCCTGCCGGGCCGCAATGCCGCGCGCGGCGGCCTGCACCCGGTCAGCCGCACCCTCGAGCGCATCGCCGGGATCTTCGGCCGCATGGGCTACGAGCAGGCCGATGGTCCCGAGATCGAGGACGACTGGCACAACTTCGAGGCGCTGAACTTCCCGCCGCACCATCCGGCGCGCGCCATGCACGACACCTTTTATTTCGACGACGGCCGGCTGCTGCGAACCCATACCTCGGGCGTGCAGGTCCGCTACATGCAGGACCTGCTCGCCGCGGGTGGCGAGCCGCCGCTGCGCATGATCGCGCTGGGCAAGGTCTATCGTTCGGACTCCGACCAGACGCATACGCCCATGTTCCACCAGTGCGAGGGCCTGCTGGTCGACGGACAGGCCAGCCTTGCCGACCTCAAGGGCACGCTGTCGGCGTTCGTGCGCGCATTCTTCGGGCGCGATTTCGAGATGCGTTTCCGGCCCAGCTACTTCCCCTTCACCGAACCTTCGGCCGAACTGGACATCGCCTGGCCGCGTCCGGACGGCTCGACCCGCTGGCTGGAGGTGCTGGGCTGCGGCATGGTGCATCCGCAAGTGCTGCGCAACGTCGGCATCGACCCCGAGCGCCATACCGGCTACGCCTTCGGCATGGGCGTGGAGCGGCTGGCGATGCTGCGTTACGGCGTCGACGACCTGCGCAGCTTCTTCGAAAATGACGTGCGCTTCCTGCGCCAGTTCGCGTAGGGCGGGCCTTGGTCCGCCGGACGGAATTCCAGCAATGTCGGGTCAAGACCCGCGCTAACGGTTTCATGCCATGAAGTTCTCCGAAAACTGGCTCCGCCAACATGTCAGGGTCGACGCCGGCCGCGACGAACTCGCCGACACGCTCACCGCGATCGGGCTCGAGGTCGAGGCGCTGACGCCGCTGGGCGAGGCCCTGGACGGCATCGTCGTGGCGCGCATCGTCGACTGCACGAAGCATCCCGAGGCCGATCGCCTGCAGGTCTGCACGGTCGATGCAGGGCAGGGCGCCCCGCTGCAGGTCGTGTGCGGAGCGCCGAACGCGCGACCGGGGCTGGTGGCGCCGCTGGCGACCATCGGGGCCCGGGTCGGCGAATTGACGATCAAGGCCGCGAAGCTGCGCGGCATCGAATCCAACGGCATGCTGTGTTCGGCCAGGGAGATGGGGCTGGACGAGGACGCCTCCGGCCTGATGGAACTGCCCGGCGATGCGCCGGTGGGCGCGCCGCTCGCGCAATACCTTGGACTTCCCGACGCCAGCATCGAGCTGAAGCTCACGCCAAACCGCGCCGACTGCTTCAGCGTGCGCGGCATTGCCTTCGACGTCGCGGCCGCCTGTGGCAGCGAAGTCCTGCCCTTCGACGCCGCCCCGGTGCCCGCGGGGGACGACGCCAGCCTGGCGGTCGAACTCGACGCCGGCGCGGACGCGCCGCGCTACCTGGGCCGGGTGGTTTCCGGCGTCGCGGCGGCGACCCCGACCCCGGTATGGATGGCCGAGCGCCTGCGCCGCAGCGGCATCCGCCCGGTTTCGCTGCTGGTCGACGTCACCCAGTACGTGATGCTGGAACTCGGGCAGCCGATGCATGCCTTCGATCGCGACCTGCTCAAGGGGCCGGTCGGCGTGCGTCGCGGGCGAAGCGGGGAAACCCTGGTGTTGCTCGATGGCCGTGAAGTCGCGCTCGACCCGGAATTCCTGGTCGTCACCGATGCCGATCGCGCCGTCGCGCTTGCCGGGGTGATGGGCGGCCTGGATACGCGGGTGACCGACGCCACGCGCAACGTGTTCCTGGAGGCCGCGCACTTCGCGCCCATGGCGATCATCGGTCGCGGCCGCAGGCTCGGCCTGCATACCGATGCGGCCCATCGTTTCGAGCGCGGCGTCGACCCGGAGCTGCCGCGCACCGCGATCGAGGTCGCGACCCGCCTGGTGGTCGAGATCGCCGGCGGCGTGCCCGGTCCGGTGGTCGAAGCGCTGCTGCCGGAGCATCTGCCCCGGCCAGCAGCCGTGCCGCTGCGCCGCGCACGCCTGGCGCGGGTGCTGGGCCTGCAGGTCGCCGATGACGAAGTCGGGCGCATCCTGCGCGCGCTTGGCCTTGGCGTCGAAGAAGCCGAAGACGGCTGGCGGGTGACGCCGCCGACGCGCCGTTTCGACCTGGCCATCGAGGAAGACCTGATCGAGGAGGTCGCGCGCATCCACGGCTACGACGCCATCCCGAGCACGCTGCCCGGGGGTGCCATGCGGCTGGCGGGGTCCAGCGAAGGCGACGACGCGGAAGCCGGGCTGCGCCGGCAGCTCGCCGCCCGCGACTACCTGGAGGCGATCAACTATGCCTTCGTCGACCGGCGGCTGCTGGCAGCGTGGCATGCGGATGCGGACGCGGTGCCGCTGGCCAATCCGCTCAGCGCCGAACTTGGCGTGATGCGGACGCGGCTGCTGCCGGGCCTGGTCGATGCGCTGCGGCGCAACGCCGCGCGCCAGCAATCGCGGGTGCGGCTGTTCGAGATCGGCAAGGTGTTCCGGTGCCGGGAGCCGGGGGAAGCCGCGGCAGACGGGTCGCCCGCGCCCGTGGAAACCCTGCGGATTGCCGCGGTGGCCAACGGCGATGCCTTGGCCGCGCAATGGGGCGAGAAGGCGCGTGCGGTCGACTTCCACGACCTCAAGGGCGACCTGGACAGCCTCGCCGCATTGTCCGGGGGCCAGCTCGAGTACCGGGCTTCGCGGGCCGCTTGGGGCCATCCCGGGCGTTCTGCCGAGGTCCATCGCGACGACGCGCTGGTCGGCTGGATCGGCGAGCTGCATCCGCGCCTGCAGCGGGATCTGGACCTGGACCACCCCGTGATCGCCTTCGAGCTCGATCTCGCCGCGCTGCAGCGGAGCCAGCCGCCGCGCGCACGGGCGCTGTCCAAATTCCCGTCCGTCCGCCGTGACCTCGCGTTCGTCGTCGCCGAAGCGGTGCCGTGGGCGGCGATCGCCGCCACCGTCCGCGAGGCCGCAGGCGCCACCCTGCGCGACCTGCAGCTATTCGACCGTTATGCCGGTCCGGGCGTCGAATCGGGTTTCAAGAGTCTCGCCATGGGCTTGATTCTGCAGGACGATTCACGCACTCTGATCGACCGCGACGTGGATGCGGTGGTGGCCGGGGTGATGGCCGCGATCGAGTCCGCGCATGGGGCGCGGATCAGGGGATAGGGGACGGAGATGGCATTGACCAAGGCGGAAATGGCCGAACGCTTGTATGAGGAAGTCGGCCTGAACAAGCGCGAGGCGAAGGAATTCGTCGACGCATTCTTCAATGCGCTGCGCGAAGGATTGCAGAGTGGCCGCCAGGTCAAGCTCTCGGGCTTCGGCAACTTCGACCTGCGGCGCAAGAACCAGCGCCCCGGACGCAACCCCAAGACCGGCGAGGAGATCCCGATCTCCGCGCGCACCGTGGTCACCTTCCGCCCCGGGCAGAAGCTCAAGGAACGCGTGGAAGCCTATTCCGGGGGCGGACATGCTTGATCCGGGCAGCAACCGCGAACTGCCGCCGATCCCGGCCAAGCGCTACTTCACCATCGGCGAGGTCAGCGAACTGTGCGACGTCAAGCCGCACGTGCTGCGCTACTGGGAGACCGAATTCCCCAGCCTCAGCCCGGTCAAGCGCCGCGGCAACCGCCGCTACTACCAGCGCCACGACGTGCTGATGGTGCGCCAGATCCGCGGCCTGCTGTACGAGCAGGGCTACACCATCGGTGGCGCCCGCCTGAGGCTGGAAGGCGCGGGCGCGAAGCAGGAATCCGCGCTCAGCACCCAGATCGTCAAGCAAGTCCGGATGGAGCTCGAAGAGATCCTGCAGCTGCTGCGGCGTTGACACCGTTGTTCCTGTAGGAGCGCCCCTTGGGCGTGAGGGCTTTACCGGCAAGGCACATCGCGCCCAAGGGGCGCTCCTACACGGGTATAATCGCCTCCCGCATCGGGGTATAGCGCAGCCTGGTAGCGCACCTGTCTGGGGGACAGGTGGTCGTCGGTTCAAATCCGGCTACCCCGACCATGATTTCCGGAGCCCGCCTCGTGCGGGCTCCGTGCTTTGTGGCGGCTCCGCACGAGGGCTTGTCCTGCCTGCGTTCAATCGTCGCGTGGGCGCCATGCCATCATCTTCCGCGAACCGACATGTCGAGGACGACCATGCATCTGCGTTTGCCCGCCGCCATCGCCTGCCTGCTTGCCGCAGCGATGTCCTGTGCCGCGTTCGCCCAGGCCCGGTTGGAGGCGGCCGCATCCGATGCGCCGTCATCGCCGTCGCCGGCGCCCGCCGCGGGCGATACGGACAATGCGCCGCCGCCTGCTGACGCCGCCGCCGGCATCGTCGACATGGACACGGTGGTCGTCAGCGGACGCCTGCCGGGGCCGGGGATGTGGAAGGTGTCCAGGGGCGGTCACGTGCTGTATATCCTCGGGACCCTGTCGCCGCTGCCCAGGCGCATGGAGTGGGTTTCCGACGACGTCGAAGCGACCATCGCCCGCAGCCAGGCGGTGGTCGATCCGCCCGCGGTCAAGCTCGATGCCGATGTCGGCTTCTTCCGCGGCCTGGCCCTGCTGCCGTCGCTGCTCAAGGCGCGCCGCAACCCGGACGGGCGCAGCCTGCAGCAGGTACTGCCACCGGAGCTGTATGCGCGCTGGACAACGCTCAAGGAGCGCTACATCGGCCGCGACGGCGGGGTCGAGAAATGGCGGCCGGTGTTCGCCGCGCAGAAGCTGTACGAATCGGCGATCGACAAGGTCGGACTGAGCCAGAAAGATATTGTGCAGCGCGTCGTGCGCAGGGCGGCCGGAAAGCACGACGTGCCGAGGCTGGACACGACGGTGGAGGTGAAGATCGAGGATCCGAAGGGCGCATTGAAGAGTTTCCGTGAAACGGCGCTGGCCGACACGGATTGTTTCGCCAGGACCATGGTGCGGATCGAACATGACCTCGACGGCATGCGCACGCGCGCCAATGCCTGGGCGGTGGGCGACGTCGCCGCGCTGCGTGATGCCTCGTTCGACAGCCAGTACGCCGCCTGCACGCGCGCCTTCACCCAGAATGCGCTCGCGGAACGTTTCGGCCTGGGCAACCTGCGTGCGCGGATCGCGGAAAAGTGGCTGTCCACGGCGCGCAAGGCGATCGCGGACAACCCGGTCAGCTTCGCCACCCTGCCGATCCCGCTGCTGATTCGGCCCGACGGGTTCCTCGCGCGGCTGCGCAAGGAGGGTTACACCGTCGAGGAGCCGGCATCGCAGACGGCGGCCACGGCAGACGACACGTCGGAATTGCCGTAGGTAGGGGTGACGCCCCCGACACTTGCAAGGCATTGTTCGCGTGTCGGGGATGTAACCCCGACCTACGGCTGTCGCGGCGTTTCAACCAGCCGCGATCAGCGGCGACTGCTTCGTGGTGCCGGCCAGGTCGGGCCAGCGCGCCAGCAGCGAGGCGCGGATACCGCTTGCATCCAGGCCGGCCTCGGCCAGCAGGTCCTCGCGGCTGGCGTGGTGCTGGAACGCGTCCGGCAGTCCCAGGTGCAGGATCGGCGGCTGCAGGTCCGCTTCGGCCAGCAGTTCGGCCACCGCCGATCCGGCGCCGCCCATGACCACGTTGTCCTCCAGCGTGACCAGGCCTTCATGGGTGCGTGCGAGTTCGAGGATCAATGCGCGGTCCAGCGGCTTGACGAAGCGCATGTTGACCACGGTCAGGCCGAATTCGATGCCGACCGTTTCGGCCGCGGGTACGATCGCACCGAAGGCGAGCAGGGCGATCCGCGAACCGTGGCGACGCACCTGCGCCTTGCCGACCGGCAGCGTGTCCAGCGTCGCCTGCACTACGACGCCGGGGCCGCTGCCGCGCGGATAGCGCACCGCTGCCGGTCCCCGGTGGGCGAAGCCGGTGGAGAGCAGCTGCCGGCATTCGTTCTCGTCGGCCGGGGCCATCACCAGCATGTTCGGCACGCAGCGCAGGTAGGACAGGTCGAGGTTGCCGGCGTGGGTGGCGCCATCGGGGCCGACCACGCCGCCGCGGTCGATCGCGAACAGCACGTCGAGCTGCTGGATCGCCACGTCGTGCACCAGCTGGTCGTAGCCGCGCTGCAGGAAGGTGGAATAGATCGCCACCACCGGCTTCGCGCCCTCGCAGGCCATGCCGGCGGCCAGCGTCACCGCGTGCTGCTCGGCGATGGCGACGTCGAAATAGCGCTCGGGATATTCCTTGCTGAAGCGCACCAGGCCCGAGCCCTCGCGCATCGCCGGGGTGATGCCCATGAGCCTCGGATCGGCCGCCGCCATGTCGCACAGCCAGTCGCCGAACACGTCGGTGTAGGTCGGCTTCTTGGTGCCCGGCTTCTTCTCCACGCCCTTGCCCGGGTCGAACGGCGACACCGCGTGGTAGCCGATCTGGTCGCCTTCGGCCAGCCCGTATCCCTTGCCCTTGGTGGTGATGATGTGCAGCAGCTGCGGACCCTTGAGCTGCTTGAGCAGCTTCAGCGTCTTCACCAGCGCATCGACGTCGTGGCCGTCGATCGGGCCGGTGTAGTGGAAGCCCATCTCCTCGAACAGGGTGGAGGGCACGAACATGCCCTTCCAGTGCTCCTCCCAGCGGCGCACGAAGCGCGCGGTGCCGCTGCTGCGCTTGTCGCCGAGCAGTTTCTTGCCGCCCTCGCGCAGCGCGTTGAGGGTGCGGCTGCCGGTCATGCGGCCGAGCATCTTGGTGACGCCGCCGACGTTTTCCGAGATCGACATGCGGTTGTCGTTGAGGACCACCAGCAGGTTGGGTTCGGGGTCCATGCCGCCGGCGTGGTTGAGCGCCTCGTAGGCCATGCCGGCGGTCATCGCGCCGTCGCCGATCACCGCGACCACCCTGCGGTCGCTGCCGGCGCGCGCGTTGGCGATCGCCATGCCCAGCGCGGCGGAGATCGAGGTGCTGGAATGGCCGACGCCGAAGGTGTCGTACTCGGACTCCTCGCGCTTGGGGAACGGCGCCACGCCGTCCTTCTGCTTGACCGTGTGGATGGCGTCGCGGCGGCCGGTCAGGATCTTGTGCGGATAGCACTGGTGGCCGACGTCCCACACGATGCGGTCGTGCGGCGTGTCGTAGAGCGCGTGCAGGGCGACGGTCAGTTCGATCACGCCCAGCCCGGCGCCGAAATGGCCGCCGCTCCTGCCGACCGATTCGATCAGGTAGGCGCGCAGCTCCTCGGCGATGGCGGGCAGCTCGGACTCATCGAATTCGCGCAGGTCGGCGGGGGAGTCGATGCGTGAAAGCCGCGGATAGCGCGTGGAGTCGATCATGCGTGCATTTTCCTCCCCGGGGTTGTGAGGGGCAAGGCAAGGGCAAAACGTGATGCGGCTGGAGGCGTTATTTGCCTCGCAGGCGACCCAGCAAACCGGTCGACTTGGGCGGCTCGACCGGCTCGGGCGGCGCTTCGGGCACGAATTCGGCGAATCCGGTCGCCAGGTTGGCATTGATGAAGTCGGCGACATCGCCAGCCGGCATGTCGCTGGCCTCGGCGATCTCGGCCAGCGTCGCCGGTCCCTTCATCATCGCGGTGGCGATGCGAAAGTGGCGCGGATACTCGCGCTCGGTCTGTGGCCACTTGCCGAGCTTGTAACGGCCATCCGGGTCGTGGCCCGGCAGCAGCCGGCCCTTGCCGGCGAGCAGGCCGCCGAGCCATTGCAGGCGCAGCAGCGGCTGCGCGTCGCCTGCAGCGGCGCTGTCCGCGGCCCATGCGGCGTCCTCGACGGCCGTGAAGTCCTCGCGGCGCACCACGCCTTCGAAATAGGCCGCGAACGGCTTGAGCGTGGAGGGGCCGTGGTAGCTGCGGGTGGCCGGATCGATCAGCAGGGACGGGCCGCTGTCGCGCCGATAGCGCACGCGCTGCGACAGCGCGCCAGGCACCAGCCAGTCGGCAAGCGTGGGTTCGCGCTCCGGCAACTGCGGACTGGGTCCGGGCACGGGTTCGGAGCTTGTTTCGGGCGAGGTTTCCCCGTCGTGCCTGGCAGCTTCGGCCTCGGCAGGCTCGGCCTGCCGCGGTGCCTGGGCCGCTGCCGGCGTGGCTGAAGTGGTTCCGACTTCGAGCGGTGCCGCGACCTCGACGCCAAGGGCATCGGCGTCGGCCTGCGGCGGCTCGGAGGTTGGCTTCGCGGCGGCTGCGGGGGCCGGGGCGGGCTTGCCGGCAGCATTCGTGTCGGCCAGGTCGGTACCCAGGTCCGCGGCGACCTCGCGCAGCAGCTCGGAGATCGTATCGCTGTCGAACGGGCGGCCGAGCCGGAAGTCGGTCTGCGTGCGCGAGGAAGTCGTCAGCCCGATCACGCGCTTGCCCGCGGCGTGCAGGCGCAGCCAGCTCATCGGGCCGTACATGCTGTCCATGTCGACCATCACGTGCCCGGCCTCGGCTTCCGGCAGCAGGCGCCAACGGGCGCCGAGCCGTTCGTTGGCCTCGGCAAAGGCGGCTTTAAGCGCGGTTTCGGTGGCCGGATCCATGCCGGTCAGGCCGAGGGTCAGGGACATTGTCGCAGTCCGGTTCTTCACAGGTCTGGGAGTGTTGCCAAGTGTGCGGCGGACGTCAATTCGCCCAGCGGGGCAGTTATCCGCGGCCGTGGTCATTTGCTGCCGTTCCAGGGGCCCTGGGGGCTGGACGGGCGGGTGAACTGCGACGACTCGCGCAAAGCCCGCGGGGCCTGCCGCGATGCGGCAGGATCAGTGCCGCCTGCGCTTGGGCAGGTGGTTTTTCAGGAACGCCATCTGGTCGGCGAGGATGTTGCGGTTCGACAGGATCAAATGCTCGACCCAGCTGGGCCGGAACGGCACCGCCAGCAGCGGCATCGACGCCTGCTGCGGGGTGCGGCCGCCCTTGCGCGAGTTGCAGTGGAAGCAGGCGGACACCACGTTCTCCCAGATGTCGCGCCCGCCCTGCGAGATCGGCTTGACGTGGTCGCGGGTGAGCTGCTGGCGGCTGTAGTCGCGGCCGCAGTACAGGCACAGGTGCTGGTCGCGCGCGAACAGCGCGACATTGGTCAATGCCGGGGTCGGATCCAGCGCATGCGGCCGTGCGTGTCCGCGCGCGGCGATGATCGGCGGCAACTCGACCGCGGTGCGCATGCCGGTCAGGCGGCTGGTACCGCCATGCACGGTCAGGCAGGGATCGCCCAGCGACCAGGCAACCGCTTCGCGCGCGTACAGACAGGCTGCATGCTGCCAGCTGATCCAGTCGAGCACGCGGCCATGGGCGTCCAGCGACAGCAGGCGCACGGCATCCAGGCGGGCAGGCAGGGCGATCGGCGCGACCGAAGCCACGGACGCGCCGAGGTCTTCCCGGGTCCGGATCAGGCGCAGCGCCGCAGTGTCACTCTCCATCGAGGCATCAGCTTATACCGGTTCGCCGGCACTTTGTGTAGACCGGACAGCCGTTCCCCGGCCGATCCGCGGCATTGGCAACCCCGCACATGCGGCCTGGGCTTATTCCGAGGGGGCGGTGAACTCCAGCGTGACTGCTACGCCTTCGCGCAGCGTGCGCAGGTTGATGCAGGCCTGTTGGGCGGCCGCCTGCAGGCGTGCGACGGTCCCGCCTGGCGTGCCCGGGGCCGCGTCCATGCGTATCTTGCAGTGCATGCTGTCGAAGCCGACCGGCTGGTCGCTGGGCAAGCCGAGGCAGCCGCGCACGTCGACTTCGCCGTCCACCTCGACATGCAGCGATTGCAGCGCCACATCCATGCGCTCGGCGAGCATGCGCACGGTGGCGTCCTCGCAGGCAGCCAGCGCCGCGCACAGCATCTCGGCCGGATTCGGTGCCCGGTGGTCGCCGCCGACGGCATGATCGATGCCGAAGTCCCACGCGACGCCGTAGTCGCCGGGTATCACGCGGCCCGTCAGCGGCGAGTCGTTGCCGTCGGCATGGGTCCGGGCGACCTTGTGGATGCTGGCTGCACGTGGATCGCGCTGGTGGTACTTCACCGCGAGCTCCTGCGGGCGCTGCGCCAGGGTCGAAACCCGAGCATCGATCGCGTTCGGCGCATTTGCGGGCGTGTTCATGATCCATCCCCTGCCGTCGGTTGCAGCGTCGATCGGCGCGTCGCGGCGACCGGCCTGAAGGTCGGCAGCAGCATCGGCACCCTGCGCTGGTACTCGCGATAGGCCTCGCCGTGGGCCGCCACCAGGTCGCGTTCCTCGAGGAACTTCACCGCGACCACGATGTAGCCGGTCGTCATCAGCGCAAACAACAGGTGTCCCTGGCTCATCGTTGGCGTCGCCCAGAACGCGATCAGGAAGCCCAGCATCAAGGGATGCCGCACGACGCGGTAGTAGGCTCGGGTGACGAAGGGCGTGTCGGGCTCGGGCTTTCCGCGTGCGTGCAGCCAGACCTGGCGCAGGCCGAACAGGTCGAAGTGGCTGATCAGGAAGGTGCCGGTCAGGACGATCAGCCAGCCCGCGGCATACAGGGCGTACAGCGACCAGCGAAGGGATTCCGCATCCAGCTGCCACACCGGCGCCGGCAATGGCCGCCACCAGGCGAACAATGCGATCAGGGCCAGGCTGGAGAACAAGACGTAGGTGCTGCGTTCGACGACCTCGGGCACGAATCGCGTCCACCAGCGCTTGAAGCCGGGTCGCGCCATCACGCTGTGCTGCAGCGCGAACAGCGCGAGCAAGGCGATATCGATCGCCAGCGCCACGATCGGATTGGCGGCGATGCCGCTGTCGATGTGCTTGGGCACGCCAAAGCCGGCGACGAAGCCGATCGCATACAGGAAGGTGGCAAGGAACACTAGGTAACAAACAGCGCCGTAAAGCAGGGCAAGTGCGCGGGCCATGGGAATCACTCCAGTCGGGTGATGCAGCCAGTCTGGTTGCGGGCGCAGGAAGGGGCAATGTCCGGGACGCCGTGATTCCTGCCCGGAACGCCGGCATGCGGGGCGGGTATGTGCGATGGATCGTGGAGGCCCCACGCTTGGACGGCAATGGGAAGCTGGTCCCGGTCCGGGGAAATGGAGAGCGTGCAGGCGGGACGTTCGTCCCGGCTTCGCCGTGCGGCACCTGTCGCGCAGGTGGTCGGGCGCCATTTCCGTTACCGCAACGACTGCCGGTTCAGTCGAGCAATTGCCGCTCGTGGGCGAGGACGATTGCAGCGGCGCGGCTGTGCACGCCGAGCTTCTCGAACAGGTGCGAGACGTGGTTGCGTACGGTCTTCTCCGAGATCCCGAGTTTCCAGCCGATCCGGGCGTTGCCCAGGCCGGCGCACAGCAGCGACAGGATCTGGCGTTCGCGCGGGGTCAGGTCCGGCAGTTTGTCGCCATCGCGCAGCGTCGCCTGGGCGGCCTGGCCGGTGAATTCCAGCACTGCCTCCTGGAACTGCTGCCAGGCCGGCTCGTGTTCCAGCAGTACGTGGTTGCGCGAATCGAGCTGCACGAAGGAGGCCCCGGGAATTTCGCTGGCCAGTCGCCTGCCTTCCGACAGCGGGATGACCTGGTCGTGATGGGCATGCAGCACTAGCGTGGGGACGTCGACCTGCGACAGCAGGTCGCGCTCGTCGATGCCGCCGCGCGCAGCCATCAGTGCGGCGCCGATTTCAGGCGACGTTGTCTTTTTGCACAGCGCGTTGAACCAGTCGAGTTGCTCGCTGTCGCCGTCGGGGATGAAGCGCGAGGTGAACAGCTGGCGGAAGATGGGATTGCTGCTGTTCCAGCCTTGCCGGATCAGTTCGGTCACAGCCTGGTAGGCGCGAACGTACTCGTCATCCCCGCGCTTGTGGGCGCCAACGGCATAGCCGCCGTAGAGGATCAGGTGCGACACCCGTCGCGGATGGCGCACGGCGTAGGCGATGGCCGTGGCCGCGCCTTGGCTGATGCCGAGCAGTGCCATCGGTTGCTCGATGCCGGACGCATCGACCACCAGTTCAAGATCGTCCACCCAGCGCGGAAACGACAGGTCGCCGACTTTCCAGTCGGTCATGCCGCAACCGCGTTCGTCGTAGCGGATGTAACGGAAGTGCTCCGCGAAGAACCGGGTCCAGTGCCGCCAGACCGGGCTTTCCCAGTCGTATTCCAGATGAGTCAGCCAGTTGGCCGCTTTCACCAGCGGCATCCCGCGCCCGGCCTGGGCCCAGGCCAGCCTGACGTCGTCGGATGTTCGGACGTAGCGGACGCCTTGTTTCATGGCCTGCCGGAAGCCTGCGATCCGATGGCAGCATACCGCTTGTGCATGGTTCGCATGCGTGCTCCTCGGTGGCCATAACATTGGCCGGGGCGCGTGGGAACAGGCGTTGAATCTGTAATGGACGTGATTTCCGAGGCGCTGCAGCAGGTTCGCCTCACCGGCGCCGTGCTGTTCCGGGTCGGGTTCGGCGCGCCGTGGGCGGTGCAGACCGGGGGCGATGTGCGCCTGCCGCCGCCTGCGACACATACCAGTGTCTTCCACGCGGTGCTCGAGGGCGAATGCTGGGTCGGCCACGGCGATGAGCCACGGCGACGGTTGCAGGCCGGTGAAGCCGTCATCATTCCCAGGAGCATCGTCCATTATCTGGGAGACACGCCGGACCGGTCGCCGGCAAAGGTCTCCGACCTGCTGGACGTCACGTCGTTATCGAAATTGCGGGACTTGCGCTGGGGCGGCGATGGCCGGCGTACCCGAATCCTGTGCGGATTCCTTGGCTACGAACGCGCGATGTTCACGCCGCTGTACGACGCGTTGCCGGACATGTTCCAGGTGCGGCTCGCTGGAGGGGATGCCGAGCCGACGCTCGACCCGTTGTTGGCCTACGCCGAGGACGAGATCGTTTCACGACGGCCCGGTTCGACCGGACTTCGCCTGCGGATGGCCGAACTGCTGTTCGTCGAGGCACTACGCCGCTACATGGCGGGTCTGCCGGACGACGAGCCTGGCTGGTTGGCTGGAGTCCGCGATCCCCTGGTGGGCCGGGCGCTGGCGTTGCTGCATGCACGGCCACGCGAAGCATGGACAGTCGCCACGCTCGCACGAGAGGTTGCCTCTTCCCGGTCCGCGTTGGCCGATCGCTTCCAGGCCCTGTTGGCCGAGCCGCCAATGCATTACCTGGCGCGCCTGCGCATGCAGCTGGCTGCGCGCCGGTTGCGCGACAGCCGCGACAGCGTCGAGGCGATCGCGGATGCGGTCGGCTATGCCTCGACCGCGGCATTCCAGCGCGCGTTCAAGCGCGAGATGGGAACCACGCCTGCGCGCTGGCGACGCATGTCCGCGCCGGGGTGAGTGGGGTTCGACTCAGGCGTCGAAGCCTTCTGCGGACATCGCCATCAGCGGCGCTGCGCCGCTTTCGATCGCCGCGACGTGCGCGAGCGTGCGCGGCAGGATGCGGGCGAAGTAGAAACGGGCAGTCTCGCGCCTGGCGTCCTTGAACGCCTGCGATTGCGACGACGCATCGGCTGCCGCCACGCTGCGCGCCCACCAGTAGGCGAGGGCGACGTAGCCGGAATAGAACAGGTAGTCCCAGGCGGCGGCGCCGACCTCCTCGGCGTCGGCCATCGCGCGCTTCCCGGTCGCCAGCGTCAGTTGCTGCCATTCGCCGGCCTTGGCGCGCAGCGGCGCGATGAACTCCCGCAGCGCGTCGTCATCGTCGTGCTGCTTGCAGAACTCCTCGACCATGCCGAGGAACACGCGCAGGCCGGCTCCCTGCAGCTGCATGATCTTGCGCCCCATCAGATCCAGTGCCTGGATGCCGGTGGTGCCTTCGTACAGGGTGGTGATGCGCGCATCGCGCGCCAGCTGCTCCATGCCATGTTCGGCGATGTAGCCGTGGCCGCCGTAGCACTGCAGCGCGTGGTAGGTGCACTCCACGCCCCATTCGGTGAGGCAGGCCTTGACGATGGGAGTGAGGAAGCCGAGCAGGGTTTCGGCCTGCTGACGTTCGTCCTCGTCGGTGGCGTGGCCGGCGACGTCGACCAGCGACGCAGCGTGGTAGCCGAGCATGCGACCACCCTCGACCAGCGCCTTCTGCGTCAGCAGCATGCGCCTCACGTCGGGGTGGACGATGATCGGGTCGGCCGGCTTGTCGGGGAACTTCGGCCCGGACAGCGAACGCATCTGCAGGCGTTCGCGGGCGTAGCGCAGCGCGTTCTGGTAGGCGCGATCGGCCAGCCCCAGGCCCTGCAGGCCGACCGCCAGGCGCGCGGTGTTCATCATGGTGAACATCGCCATCAGGCCCTTGTTCGGCGCGCCGATCAGCCAGCCCTGCGCCTGGTCGAAGTTGATGACGCAGGTCGCCGAGCCGTGGATGCCCATCTTGTGTTCGACCGCGCCACAGCGCACGCCGTTGCGTCCGCCGACCTTGCCGTCGCGGCCGACGCGGAGCTTCGGCACGATGAACATCGAGATGCCCTTGCTGCCCGACGGTGCATCCGGCAGCCGCGCCAGCACCAGGTGCACGATGTTGTCGGTGAAGTCGTGCTCGCCGGCGGTGATGAAGATCTTGGTGCCGCTGATGCCGAAGCTGCCGTCGTCCTGCGGTACCGCCCGGGTCTTGAGCATGCCGAGGTCGGTGCCGCAGTGCGATTCGGTCAGGCACATGGTGCCGGTCCAGCGGCCGTCGACCAAGGGCTTGAGGAACACCTCCTGCTGCCACGGTTCGCCGTGCTGCAGCAGCGCTTCGGTGGCGCCGTGCGAGAGCAGCGGGAAGTTGCCCCAGGCCAGGTTCGCCGCGTCGATCATCTCCTTCAACGGTACCGCGGCTAGGTGCGGCATGCCCTGGCCGCCGAACTCGGCCGGCGAGGCCAGCCCCGACCAGCCGCCGTCGACGAACTGCGCGTAAGCCTGCTTGAATCCGGGCGGCGTCGCCACGTCGCCTGTCGCCTTGTCGTAACTGCACCCGACCTCGTCGCCGACGCGGTTGAGCGGCGCCAGCACGGTTTCGGTAAAGCGCGCCGACTCCTCAAGCACGGCGTCGATGATGTCGCGGGTGGCGGTATCGAAACCCAGGTGCGCGGAGAGCGCCTCGGCGCCGAGCACGTCGTGGAGGACGAAGCGGATGTCGGTCAGGGGGGCTTGGTAGCTGCTCATGGGTCCTGTAATCGGGATGTGGAAGTCGGTGTGGAGAGGCAACAGGATAGCGGGCACCAGCCCCGGGCCAGGGCCGGCGGCGCTACTGCCACCGGCCGGGGCACCTGGTTGTCCGCCGGCGGCCTGCTCAGCGCAGTACGCCGGGCAGGCCGGGAACCGGGTTGAGCGTGTTGCTGCGCTTGATCTCGAACGTGCGCGTGCCCTTGTCTTCGGGCGTCGCCTTGACGGTGCCTTCCAGCGTGTACGAGACGCCGTGGCCGCCGCCAAGGCTGTCGGCAATCGCGATCCGCGCCAGCGATGTCGGCGCATGCGTCAACGTCACCACGTCGGCCGATTCCGGGCCGATCGAAATGCCGGCATCGCCCTGCAGCTCGCCGGCAGCGGCATCGCCGAGCGTGATTGCCAGGTCGATCGCCCCGAAGCGCATCGGGACGCTGCTGTAGTTCTGCAGCCGCAGGTCGACCGACCAGCTGCCGTCGGCGCGCACGGTCAGCTGCTGGATGCTGGCGGTGGGTTCGGATACCCGTCGTATCGGCCCGGACGAGCAGGCCGCCAGCGACAGGCAGCAACTCAAAAGCAGGACGCTCGCCCAACGGTTCATGCCACGACTCCCGGAACCCGATGCGAGGCAGGATACTACGACGACACGCGGCCGCTTCGGGCGCCGCACGCGAAAAACCCGCAACGAGTGCGGGCTGCGTAAGGCCTTGAAAAACGTGGTGGCCGGGGACGGAATCGAACCGCCGACACGGGGATTTTCAATCCCCTGCTCTACCAACTGAGCTACCCGGCCGGAACACAGCGGCCGAGGCCGTGCGAGGGCGGCATGATACGGGGATGGACAGCTAGCGGCAAGCAAGCCCGATGGCGGCTGAACGGCAGTCGCGACCGTGCCTTGGCGTCGACGCCCGCAGGCGCATCATGCTTGTCGTCACCACCGCCGCACTGCGGCTGGAGCCCGTCATGAAACGATTCCTTCCCCTGGCGCTGCTCGCGCTCGTGCTGTCGGCCTGCGCCACCACCGGCATGAGCGACACCGCCAAGCTGGACCTCTACCGCAGCCACGCCGGCGCGCCGGTCAACAGCTTCTACTATTTCGGCAGCATCAACGGCTGGACCCCGCTGGGCGACGAGGCGGTCGCGATCTGGACCAAGCCCAGCGAGGCCTGGCTGCTGGATTTCTACGGCCCCTGCCAGGACATCGAATACACGCCGGTGATCGCCCTCACCAGCCAGATGAACCGGGTCAGCGCCAGGTTCGACAAGGTGCTCGTGCGCGACCGCGGTTCGATCCAGCTGCCCTGCCAGATCCGGCAAATCCGGCCGCTGGACGTGAAGGCGATCCGGTCCGCAGAAAAGACCGCGCGCGAACAGGCTCAGGCCTCCGGGACGTAGCCCGCGGGTTTCTCGGCGCCGCCGCCGAACAGGAACTTCTCCATCTCCGCTTCCAGGAAGGCGCGGTGCTTGGGATCGAGCGGCGACAGCCGGTTCTCGTTGATCAGCATGGTCTGGTGCGCCAGCCACGCGGCCCAGCCGGCCTTGCCGATGTGGGCGAACACGCGCTTGCCCAGTTCGCCGGGCCACGGCATGAAGTCGAGGCCTTCGGCATCGCGCTGTTGGTATTGGCAGAAGACGGTGCGGGACATGTGGGTTCTCGGGATGTCTGAAAATCGTCTGTTCTTGTAGGAGCGACGTGAGTCGCGAGTTTTTCGACACCGGCGTGGAAAGCCCGCGACTCACCGAAGACGGCATGCCGTCTTCACTCCTACGGGCAGACCAGGCTTTCCAGCAGCTTGCGGATCGGCGCCGGGATGCCGAGGGTGGGCAGTTCGTCGCGCGCCACCCAGCGCAGGTCGTCATTGTCGCGCACCGCGGCGCGCGGCGCGACCCCGTCCCAGCGCACCGGCTGCAGCTCGAGGCGATAGTGGGTGAATCCGTGCGCGATGGCAGCGAGCGGCTGTCCGCCGTCGTAGTCGCCGGCGATATTGGCATCGAACCAGGCGCGCGCGTCTTCGTGCGATCCGGCCTCCGGCAACGACCACAGCGCGGCCCAGACGCCGGCCGGCGGGCGCCGCTGCAGCAGCACGCGACCCTGTTGGTCCTGCAGCAGCAGGACGATGGCCTTGCGCTCGGGCAACGGTTTGCCGGGTTTCGGCGTCGGCAGCTCGGCCACCCGTCCGCTCGCCAGCGCGATGCAATCGTCCTGCAGCGGGCACAGCACGCAGGCCGGGTCGTGGCGCGTGCACAGCGTCGCTCCGAAATCCATCTGCGCCTGGGTGTAGTCGGCAAGCCGCGCATCGGGCAGCTGCGATGCGGCAATTTCCCACAGCGCCTTTTCGATACTCGGCGTGCCGGGCCAGCCTGCGATGCCGCGGTGGCGGCACAGCACGCGCTTGACGTTGCCGTCGAGGATCGCGATGCGTTCGCCCCAGGCCTGGGCCAGGATCGCCCCGGCGGTGCTGCGGCCGATGCCGGGCAGGGCGACCAGGGCGTCGAAATCGCGCGGCAGTTCGCCGCCGTGCTCCGCCATGCAGGCGCGTGCGGCGGCGTGCAGGTTGCGCGCGCGGGCGTAGTAGCCCAGGCCCGACCACAGCGCGAGCACCTCGTCGAGCGGTGCTGCGGCCAGTGCGGCGACATCGGGCAGCGCGGCGACGAAGCGCTCGAAATAGGGAATCACAACGCGCACCTGGGTCTGCTGCAGCATGATTTCCGACAGCCATGCCCGGTAAGGCGTGCGCGGATGCTGCCAGGGCAGGTCGTGGCGGCCGCTGGTGTCGAACCAGGCCAGCAAGCGATCGGCGAAACTGCTGCCGGCCGCGGCGCGGCTCATGGCGCGTCGCCTGGCGCCGGCAGGGATGGCTCGTCGAATTCGACCTCGACTCCCTCCAGCCTGGCGCCGGAAATTTCCAGTCGAGGCGCGGACAGGTGGCCCGACAGCGGCGGCAGCGGCGAACCCTGGTCGCCGCCTGCGATCCATGCGGTGACGTCCGGCAGGCGCAGGCGGGCGTCGAATCGCGCGGCGTCGCGCCGCAGCCGCAGGCTCGCCGGATCGGAGAGATCGCCATGGCCGAGGTAGTGCAGCGCGAACGGCAGCGGCGCATCCGACGCCCCGATCGGCGGCGGCAGGACCGGCCAGCCGCGCGGCCAATCGGCGAGGCGGCCATCGAGGGCGAGCAGCAGGCGCTTGCCCCGGGCGATGGCGCCGGATGCATCGAGGTTTGGAATGACGTCATCGCCCCGCAATGCGAAACCGGCGGGTGCCAGCGCCAGCGTACCGTCGCGCCAGCGCAGCGGCGAGCTGAGCGCGAACGCGAACGGCAGGCGCGTATCGCCGGATTCGTAGCGCGCCGAGATCGATGCACGCAGGCGCGCGATCGAAATATTCGCATCATCGATGTGCAGCGGCCCGGAGGCCCTGACATGCGCCGGCAGCCGCCAGTCGGCGGCTGTTGCGATGACCGGGCCGACCAGCGCGACGCCGGCATCGCTTGCCGGTTGCGTCATCGCCGCGGCCAGGTTGAACTGCAGCGACAGGTCCGTCGCGCGATAGCGGCCGGCGATGCGCGCGGCCACGCGCTTTCCTGCCTGCAATCGCGGCAGCGAGAGATCCAGGCCGTCGATGCGCCAGCCCGCGCCGAGGACGCTGCCATCGGCGACCGCCAGTCCGTCCGACAGCGTGGGCAGGCGCGTTTCAGCCGGTGGTCGCGCGGCCAACCAGTGCCGAAGCTGCGGCAGGTGGAGTCCCGGCGCGTCGAGTTCGATGCGGGTGAAGTCGAGCCTGTCGCCGCGGCTGCGCACCGTGGACCACGGCACCGAAACGAATACGCGCCTTGCCTGCAGCAGCGGCGTGTCCGCACCGGGTTCGCGCGCGACCACGTCGTGCACGACCAGGGTCGGCGTGCCGCGCAGGCGGTATTCGCTGCCGCGGCCGGCCGTGATTTCCAGGCCCAGCGCGTTGCTCAGGCGGGCGAGCACGAAACCGGCGACGCGATCGGGTTGCAGGATGAAGCGCAGCGCCAGCGCCAACGCCAACAGCAGCAGCGCGAGGGCGCCGGCGGTGATCCACAGGGCTGGACGCTTGCGCATCAGCGACCGGGTCCGCATGCCCTCACCCCAGGGCTTCGGGCAGCAGCGCATCGACGAAGGCCCGGGCATCGAACACGCGCAGGTCTTCGGGGCGCTCGCCGATGCCGGCATAGCGGATCGGGATGCCGAACTCGCGCGCCAGCGCAAACACCACGCCGCCCTTTGCGCTGCCGTCGAGCTTGGTCACGACCAGGCCGGTCACGCGCACGCTGGCGTTGAACTGCCGCAGCTGCGAGATCGCGTTCTGCCCGGTGGTGCCGTCGATCACCATCAGCACCTCGTGCGGCACACCGGCGTTCTGGCGCGCGAGCACGCGCACGATCTTGGCGAGTTCGTCCATCAGGCCCTTCTGGGTATGCAGCCGGCCGGCGGTGTCCGCGACCAGCACCTCGACGCCGCGCGATTTCGCCGCCTGGTAGGCATCGAAGGCGACCGCCGCGGCATCGGCGTTCTGGCCCTGGGCGATCACCGCGACGCCGTTGCGCTCGCCCCAGGCCTGCAGCTGCGCGACCGCGGCGGCGCGGAAGGTGTCGCCGGCGGCAAGCATCAGGCTGCGGCCCTCGTCCTTGTAGCGCCGTGCGAGCTTGCCGATGGTGGTGGTCTTGCCGACGCCGTTGACGCCGACGGTCAGGATCACGAAGGGTTTCGCGCCGGCGTCGATCCGCAGCGGCCTGGCGACCGGTTCCAGGATCGCGAGCAGTTCGGCGCGCAGCGCGGCGAGCAGGGCGTTGGCGTCGGCGAACTCGCGCGCCCGCATGCGCTTGCGCAGGTGCCCGACCAGTTCGCTGGTGGCAGTGACGCCGACATCGGCGGTGATCAGGGCGGTTTCGATGTCGTCGAGCAGGTGGTCGTCGAGTTTCGGATTGCGCGAGAACAGCCCGGACATGCCGCGTGCGAAACCGCTGTCGCGCAGGCGTTCGCGCCAGCCGGTTTTGGCGGGCGCAGGTGTTGGCGCAGGTCGCGGGGAGTCGGCCGCGGGTGGCTGCGCACTGCGGTCCGGTTCGTCGCGGGGCCCGGCTTCTGGCTCGACCACGTCGGCTGGCGGCGGCCGGGGTGCGGGGAATGCCGCTGCCAGCGCCTCGATGTCGAGTCCGTCGCGCCTGTCGGGGCCGGTCGCGCCTGAAGTCGTGTCCTGCGGCTTCCTGCGGCGGAAAAAACGGGCCATTTGCGGTCGCTGCGGTGGGAGAATGTCGCTGTCGACGCAAGCGCGGACAGGCAAGCCACATGGTAGCACCGGCCCCCGGAACGATCGCATGCACGCCCTGAGGGACACGTGCGCATGACGCCGCGCGATCACCGCCATGCGGGGCAGGGCAGCGTGCGCATCATCGGCGGCCGCTGGCGCGGCACGCGCCTGCCGGTGGCCGATGCGCCAGGATTGCGCCCGACTTCGGACCGCGCGCGCGAAACCCTGTTCAACTGGCTGCAGCCGGTGCTGCCCGGTGCACGCGTGCTGGACCTGTTCGCAGGCAGCGGAGCGCTTGGACTGGAGGCACTGTCGAGGGGAGCGCGCGAGGCGCTGCTGGTGGAGCGCGAACCGGCGGTGGCGCAGGCCTTGCACGCTTCGATCGACCGCCTGCGGGCCGGCGGGGAGGCTACAGTGGTGCGTGCCGATGCGCTGGCCTGGCTGCAGGCGCCATTGCATGGGCGCTTCGACATCGTGTTCATGGACCCGCCGTTCGCCGAAGGGCTCTGGCAGGACGCATTGCAGGCGCTGCCGCCGTGGCTGGCCGACGAAGCGTTGCTGTACCTCGAGGGGCCGGCCGGACATGGAGTCGACCCCGGCGCCGGTTGGCGCCTGCATCGCGAAAGCCGCAGCCGCGATGCCCGGCACGCCCTTTACCGGCACTGCCGCGGGGGCGCTGCTACACTTGGGCAGGTTTCCTGCACTCCATGAACTTGGAGCACTCCTTGAGCGTGGCCCGCACCCGCATCGCGGTCTATCCCGGCACCTTCGACCCGATCACCAGCGGCCATGTCGACCTGGTCGACCGCGCCGCGCCGCTGTTCGAACGACTGGTCATCGGGGTCGCGGAAAGTCCCGGCAAGAGCCCGGCCCTGCCGCTGCAGTTGCGGGTGGACCTGGCGCGGCAGGCGCTCGCCCACCATCCCTCGGTGGAGGTGCGCGGCTTCGATTCGCTGCTGGCGCATTTCGTCGACGAAGTCGGCGCCGGGGTGCTGCTGCGCGGGCTGCGCGCGGTTTCGGACTTCGAGTACGAATTCCAGCTCGCCAGCATGAACCGCCACCTGATTCCGCACGTCGAGACCTTGTTCCTCACCCCGGCCGAAGAGTACGGCTTCATCTCCTCCTCGCTGGTGCGCGAGATCTCGCGGCTCGGCGGCGATGTGTCCGCATTCGTGCCGCCGGCCGTGGACGCGGCGCTGCGGGCGGAGTGGAAGCGCAGCAAACCATGACTTTCCAACCACCCTTGAACAGGGGAAATACCATGAAGACCATGATCCGCCCGATAGTCCAGCTGCTCCTGATCGCCGGGCTCGTATTGCCGTTCGCGGCGTGCAAGAAGGAAGCGCCGAAGGAGGTGGTGAAGGCGCCCCTGAGTGCGCCGACCACCGACGACGACAACGCATGGCGCGCCTACGTTTCCGACGTGGTCACCCGCAACATGGGCAACATCGTCAACCAGCCCTACGTCTACCTCCTGCCCGGCCAGAACAACGCGGACGCCGAAGGCGCCTACGAGCGGCTTGCGGACAAGGCCAAGACCGACGTCGCGCGCGGCATCATCAGCGGCAACATGCTGGCCTACGCTTCGCCGAACTCGGCGAAGATGGCCGATATCGTGGTCGAGTCGTTCAAGGACGTACCGCCCGGCACCATGAAGGGCGTGCGGGTGCTGTTCATCGGCAAGGCCGCGGACAACGACCGGGTCAAGGCGGCGGTGGAGCCGGCCGGCGTGACCTACGTCTTCATCGAGACCTGAGCATTCGAGAGGGATCGGACGTTTGCCCTTCGTAGGAGCGGCGTGAGCCGCGAGCTTCTCGACGACTCTCGAACAACAGCGTGAAGAGCTCGCGGCTCACGCCGCTCCTACAATAAACAGGCCATGGCGCTCAAGATCAACGACCTGTGCGTGAACTGCGACGTCTGCGAGCCGGCCTGCCCGAACCAGGCGATCACGCAGGGCGAAACCATCTACGTGATCGACCCGGCGCGTTGCACCGAGTGCGTCGGCCATTTCGACGAGCCGCAGTGCGTAGTGGTGTGCCCGGTGGAGTGCATCGATCCCGATCCGGCGCTCCCGGAAAGCGAGCAACAGCTGCTGGCCAAACTGCTTCGATTGCAACAGGGCGGAACGCCGGATGGAGCCAGCGCCTGATCGGCAGCAACGCGGCGCCGCGCGCGCGCGGCGTCCATGTCCCCGCACGGATGTCCGGACGATCCAAGGACCGGGCGACCCATGAGACAAACCCCACGGGAACTCGAATGAAACCGATCCGCCTGCTGCCGCTGCTTCTGCTCCTGGCTTTCGCGCCCTCGCTCCTTCCGGCCTGGGCGACCGGTACGACGACGCGGGTGCAGCCGGCCGACCCGGGCCAGCCCACGCATCCGCCGGGCGCGGTGATCGCCTCCGGGCACGCGCTGGCCACCGAGGCCGGACTGCAGATCCTGCGCGAGGGCGGCAATGCCTTCGACGCGGCGGTGGCGGTGTCCTCGACGCTGTCGGTGGTCGAGCCGATCAGCTCGGGTCTCGGCGGCGGCGGTTTCTTCCTGCTGCACGACGCGAAATCGGGCAAGGACATATTCGTCGACGCGCGCGAAACCGCTCCGGCGGCGGCGACCCCGGCGCAGTACCTGAAGCCGAACGGCGACTTCGACCGCGACCGCGCCACCAGCGGCCCGTGGTCGGCAGGCATCCCCGGCCTGCCCGCGGCTTTCGTGCACCTGGCGGAGAAGTACGGGAAGCTGCCGCTGAAGACCACGCTGGCGCCCGCCATCCGCATCGCCAGGGATGGCTTCCCGGTCTACGCGCGCATGGCCAGCGGCTACGCCCGGCGCAGCAAGGTAATGGAGCGCTATCCCGGTACCCGCGCGGTGTACCTGGCTGGCGGCAGGCCGATCGCCGAAGGCGACATCTTCAAACAGCCCGACCTGGCGCGCACGCTGGAACTGCTGGCCGAGAAGGGTTTCGACGGCTTCTATCGCGGCGAGATCGCGAACAAGCTGGTCGCCGGGGTGAACGACGAAGGCGGACAGTGGAACGCCGCGGAACTGGCCGGCTACAAGGTGCGCGAACGCGCGCCGGTCGTGTTCGACTACCGCGGCTGGAAGATCGTCACCGCGCCGCCGCCGTCCTCGGGCGGCATCGCCCTGGCCGAGATGCTGCAGATCCTGGCGCCGTACGACCTGCGCAAGCTCGACCAGGTCCATCGCGTGCACCTGGTCGTCGAGGCGATGCGCCGCGCCTACCGCGACCGCACCTTCTACCTGGGCGACCCGGATTTCGTGAAGGTCCCGCAGCGCACCCTGACCAGTCCGGACTACGCCGCCGGCCTGCGCGCGACGATCAATCCCGACAAGGCCACGCCCAGCGACCTGCTGTCGGGCTCGGAAACGCCGCTGGAAGACGACGAGACCACCCACTTCTCGATCATCGACGCCGAAGGCAACCGCGTCGCCGCCACCCAGACGGTCAACCTGCTGTACGGCTCGGGCCTGATCCCGCCCGGTACCGGCGTGCTGCTCAACGACGAGATGGACGACTTCGCGCTCAAGCCTGGCACCCCAAACGCCTTCGGCGTGATGGGTTACGACGCCAACGCGGTGGAGCCGGGCAAGCGCATGCTCAGTTCGATGACGCCGACCTTCATGGAGTCGAAGGACAAGGTCGCCGTGCTCGGCACGCCCGGCGGCAGCCGCATCATCACCATGGTGCTGCTGGGCATCCTCGGCTTCGATGATGGGCTGTCCGCGCAGCAGGTCGCCGCGCTGCCGCGCTACCACCACCAGTGGCTGCCGGACGTGATCGAGGCCGAACCCGGCGCATTCCCGCCGGGCGTGGTCGCCGGCCTGCGTGCGATGGGACACGAGGTCGATGTCCCGGACCAGCAGGCCGAAGAATCCAGCGGCCGTCGTTCCAGCCACGTCTGGGGCAATATGCAGACGGTGGAATGGGACAAGGCGACGAATACCCTGCAAGGCGGTACCGACCCGCGCAATCCGGTGGGCGAGGCCAAGGTGCAGCTGTCGCCGTAGGTCGGCGCCACGCCGCCGACAGCGGATATTCGGGCGACGCAGATCGGCGCCGTGGCGCCGACCTGCCGATCCCTCTCCCGCTGGCGGGAATCGAAGCCGCCTCAAGCGGCCGAGGTTTGGGGCGAGGGCGCTAGAATGCCCCCATGAAACTCTGGTCGATCGAAGGCAACACCCAGAAGCTCGACGGCGGGGCGATGTTCGGCAACGCGCCGAAGGCGGTGTGGGCGAAGTGGATGGCGCCCGACGACGGCAACCGCATCCCGCTGGCCTGCCGCGCGCTGCTGGCCAGCCCTCTCAATGGCAGGACGGTGCTGTTCGAGACCGGCATCGGCGCCTTCTTCGAACCGAAGCTGCGCGAGCGCTACGGCGTGCAGGAGGATCGGCACGTGCTGCTGGAATCGCTGCGCGCGGCCGGCTTCGAACACACCGACATCGACGTGGTGGTGCTGTCGCACCTGCATTTCGACCACGCCGGCGGGCTGCTGGCGCCATGGGCGGAAGGCCACGCGCCGGAGCTGCTGTTCCCGAACGCGCATTTCCTGCTCGGCGCCGAACAGTGGCAGCGCGCGCGCAACCCGCATCCGCGCGACCGCGCCAGCTACATCCCGGAACTGCCGGGACTGCTCGAGGCCAGCGGCCGGCTGGAGATCGTCGAAGGCGCGCGTTCGCCGACCCTCGGCGACGCGGTGCGCTTCCACTACAGCGACGGACACACGCCGGGCCTGATGCTGGCGGAGATCGTCGGGCCGGAACGCGTCAACGGCGAGGCGCACGGCGGCGTGGTGTTCTGCGCCGACCTGATCCCCGGCCTGCCGTGGGTGCACGTGCCGATCAGCATGGGCTACGACCGCTATCCCGAGCGCCTGATCGACGAAAAGCAGGCCTTCCTGGAGGACAAGCTGGCGCGCAACGTGCACCTGTTCTTCACCCACGATCCCGGTTGCGCGCTGGCGCAGGTGACGCGCGATGAACGCGGCCGCTTCGGCACCGCGCACGAGACCGCGGCGCTGCACGCGCGGGTGCTGGCGGCGTGAAGCGGCTGCTGGCCGCGGTGCTGCTGGCGACAGCAGCGCTGTGCGCGCAGGCCCAGGATGCCGTCGTCGCGCCGCAGGGCCTGCCGCAGGTCGAGAAGGCGCCGCGCGACCCGGACTTCGGCGTCAGCACCCGTCACGTGGGCCTGCAGCGCCAGGTCCGGATGTACCAGTGGGTGCGCTCGGGCGACGGTTACGCGCTGGAATGGCGCGGCGCGCGGGTCGACTCCTCCGGCTTCGCCCCGGGCCACGACAATCCGAAGGCCATGCCGCTGCACGGGCGCGAATGGCGCGCGGCGGTCACGCTCGAAGGCAGGCCGCTGCCCGGTGCATTGATCGACAGGCTCGGCCAATGGCGCGACTTCCGGCCGAATTTCTCGGCGCTGCCGGGCAACATGTCCGCGACCTTCCAGCCCGAAGGCGGCGGCCTGGGCAGCGCCGACAACCCGCTGTCGCCACAGGTCGGCGACCTGCGCATCACCTGGCGCGAACTGGTGCTGCCGCCGCTGGACGGCCGGCTGGCGCTGGAGCACGGCGCCTGGACGCTGGTTTCGGCCGGCGCCGATGCTACCGTTACCACAGCCGGCGCGACTGCCGCCGGCGCCATGCCACAAGGAGCAACCACGATGCCCAGGATCACCCTGCTGTTCGCCGCCGTGCACGCATTGATGCTGGTAGCGCTGGTGGTGCCGATTTCGCTGCGCCGGCGCCGGCAGCGGATCGGCATCGGCGACGGCGGCGACGCGCAGCTGGCGCTGAGCATCCGCGTGCAGGCCAACTTCATCGAGTACGTGCCGCTGGCGCTGCTGCTGCTCCTGCTGCTGGAACTATGCGGCCTGCCGGCGGGCTGGATCTATGCCTTCGGCACCACCCTGCTGTTGGCGCGCATCCTGCACGCCACCGGCCTGTCGCGCAGCAGCGGCGTCTCGTTCGGGCGTTTCTGGGGCACCGCCCTGACCTGGCTGGACCTGCTGGCGATGGCGCTGGCCGGGCTGTGGCTGGTGCTGGGCTGAGTTGCGGCCGGCCTCTACGGCTTGGTGGCGTTATCGAGCCGAGCCACGAAGTGGCTCTGGATTGGATGAAGTGCGGGCTGCAATCGTGTTACCTGCATTCTATTGTCTTGGAATCAGGCAGCTGCTCGAAGTTGGATAAGGTCAACTCGCTGATCTTGTGGGGCCAATACTCCATTCCGATACGACGAGACAGAACCGGACAACTACTTGTGTACTCAATCCGCGACGATCCTGGTCTTAACATGACGGCTTGGTAACGAAGGAAGGTATGCAACGGATTGTGCAATGTAAGCACCATCTCGTCTTTTCCGGACTCCTGCCAGAAACGCAGGACAAGGGTGTTATCTGGATTTTCGGTTGACACCACTCGCGAAGGAATCACGGCGTCGCCACGGGGTTCGAGAGCAATGCAAATTGTCTCACCGGGGCGAATGGTGACCGAACCATTTGACAGGGCACTTTCATGTCCGGCTTCGCAGGTAGGCGCGGGTTCCCCTACGACCCTGGCTCCGATCTGCTCAAAGCGTGACTTCGGTGTTGATGCACATCCCCCTATTAGTAGAAGCGCCAAAAGAATCATCGCGAGTCGCATGGAGTTTCCCTTGCCGGCCAGTGCTTGTTAGTCAAGCCCGCGTCCCGAAGATCTTGTCGCCCGCATCCCCCAGCCCTGGCAGGATGTAGCCCTTGTCGTTGAGGCGTTCGTCGATCGAGGCGGTGTAGACATCGACGTCCGGGTGCGCGGCTTCCAGCGCGCGCAGGCCTTCCGGGGCGGCGACCAGGAACAGGCCCTTGATGCGGGTGGCGCCGGCGCGCTTGAGCATGTCGACGGTGGCGATCAGGGTGCCGCCGGTGGCCAGCATCGGGTCGAGGATGAGCGCGGTACGGTCGGCCATGTCGCCGACCAGGTTCTCGTAGTAGGGCATCGCCGCCAGCGAGGCCTCGTCGCGCCTGATGCCGACGACGCTGACCTTGGCCGCGGGGATCAGTTCCAGCACGCCCGGCAGCATGCCGATGCCGGCGCGCAGGACCGGCACCAGGGTGATCTTGCGGCCCTTGATCCGGCGCACACGCACCGTGCCGGCCCAGCCTTCGACCTCGACGTCCTCGGTCTCGAGGTCGGCGGTGGCCTCGTAGGTCAGCAGGGTCGCGACTTCCGCCGACAGTTCGCGGAAGGTCTTGGTGCTGTTGTCGGCGCGGCGCATCAGGCCGAGCTTGTGCTGCACCAGCGGATGGCGAACTTCGACGATCTTCATGGTGGTCGAAGCCTAGCGCGAAAAAGGCCGGGATGCCCCGGCCTTTCCAGTTACCTGTCAACCGCTGTGTTCAAGCGCTGCGGCCAGGGCCCCTCTCCCGCCTGCGGGAATCGAAGTGGCTGGGGTTGGGGTGAGAATGCTCGGCCAAGAGCACCCTCATCCGGCGCTTCGCGCCACCTTCTCCCGCGCGCGGGAGAAGGGAGGGGTAGCCTACGCCGCGTCGGCCTGCTTCTGTTGCGGGCCTTCCAGCAGCGCGCGCTTGACCAGGCCGACGACCAGGTCGAGCTCGTCCCCGGTGATGGCGAAGTGCGGGGTGAAGCGCAGCGAGTTGGCGCCGCCGTGGATCACGCCGAGCCCGCGCTCCCGCAGCCATTCCTCGGTCGAACCCGCGCCGTAACCCTTGAAGCGCGGGTCGAGTTCGCAGGAGAACAGCAGGCCGGTGCCCTGGACCTTGGTGATCAGGCCGCCGAGTTCGGACTTGAGCTGCTCGAGTTTCGCGATCGCGTCGCGGCCGCGGTCGCGGATGTTGTCGCGCAAGGCCGGGGTCAGCATTTCCAGCACCGCGCAGGCAATGTCGAGCGCGCGCGGGTTGGCGGTCATGGTGTTGCCGTAGGTGCCGCGCTGGTACATGGCGGCGGCGCGCGCGTTGAGCGCCAGCACCGACAGCGGGTACTGGCCGGCGTTGAGCGCCTTGGAATAGGCCTCCAGGTCCGGCGCTTCCATCTTCCCGAAGCCGGGATAGTCGACGATCGACAGCACGCCCTGCGCGCGCAGGCCGGCCTGGATCGAGTCGACCAGCAGCAGCGAATCGTGCGCCCTGGTCAGCTCGCGCGCGGCGGCGTAGAACTCGACCGGCACGCTGCGGCCTGGGTCGCCTTCGCCCATCACCGGCTCCAGGAACATCGCCTCGATGAACCAGCCCTTGGCCTCGGCGTCGGCGAACACCTGCTTCAATGCGTCGATGTCGTAGGGCGCGATCGCGATCACGCTGTGTTCGTCGCGATAGCTGGCGAGGAACTGCTTGTAGTTCTTGCGGCTGGAATCCGAATACAGCGCGGGGCGGTCGGTGCGGCCGTGGAAGCTGCCCCTGACCACCAGTCGCTTGACCTCGCGGCCGGCGTATTTCGCGCCGGGGTCGGTCATCGCCTTGGTATGGGTGTCGGCGATGCGCGCGGCGAGGGTCACTGACTCGGAGCCGGAGTTGAGGCACATGAAGCTGGCGTACGGGCACTTGCCGCCGCGTGAGTGGCCGATCTCGCGGCGCAGGGCGCGATCGAAGCGCAGCTGCGACAGGCTCGGGGTCATGATGTTGGCCATCGCCTGCGGGCGCGCCATCGCATCCATCACCGGCTGCGGCGCGTGGCCGAAGCCGAGCATGCCGTAGCCGCCGGTGTCGTACAGCACCGCGCCGTTGAGGGTGACGACCCACGGCCCGCGCGCGGCCAGCGCGACATAGGGATTGACCGCGTCCTGGGGATAGAAGTTGATGAAGCCGGCCTGCACCGCCTGCACCTGCGCATCCTCGTCGAGGTCGAGCAGTTCGGCGAACTCGTCCCTGATGCGCGCATGTTCGGCGACGGCTGCCGCGGCGGCGGCATCGAGCTCCGGGTGCTTGCCGGCCAGTGCCGCCAGGGTGGCGTCGTCGAGCCCGCTGGTGCGGCGCTTGCCCTTGTGGGCGCGCAGGGGGGCGAGGGTGTCGATCACGGACATCGGCGGGTTCTCCAGGTAGTGGCTTCGGCCGGAGCGCGGGGCGGCTCTGGCGGAGGGATAGTGTGATGCTGGCGCCGCGCGGCGGTCCATGCGGCGGCACTTGCATCCATTATCGGGATATCATCGGCAAATGGTAGGGTGGATCTGATCGATTTCACGCAAATATTCGTCGATTCGACGATCTGGATGGTCTGAATGAAACTTACCGCCTCCGATGAGCAGCTGCTGTCGGTGCTGCGCGAGAACGCCCGCGCCTCCACCGCCCAGGTCGCGCGCCGGCTGCAGCTTTCGCGCACCACGGTGCAGAGCCGCATCGACCGGCTCGAACGCGAGGGCGTGATCCTCGGCTACACGGTGCGCCTGGGCGACGAAGCCGAGCGCGGCCGCATCCGCGCCCACATCCTGGTCACGGTGCTGCCCAAGCAGATGCCCGCGGTGGTCAGGGCCCTGCACGCGATGCCCGAGGTGCGCAGCCTGCACTCCGTGAGCGGCGAGTACGACCTGGTCGCGATGGGCGTGGTGCCCGCAATCCACAACATGGACGAACTGACCGACCGCATCGGCGCGATCGACGGCGTCGAACGCACGACGTCCGCGATCATCCTGTCGACCAAGTTCGAGCGCTGAGCGATGCCGCGGCGCCATGGCGGCGGGGCCCGCGGGCCGGCACCGCTTACAATCCGATGCCCGCGAGTCCCATGCCTGCGAGAGCCCGGCGCCAGCGCTTGAAGAAATCAGACTTCCATTACGAGCTGCCCGAGACGCTGATCGCGCAGGCGCCGCTGGCCGAGCGCTCGGCCAGCCGGATGCTGGTGGTGCCGCCGGCCCCGGCTGCCTTCGCCGATCGCCACGTGCGCGACCTGCCGGCGCTGCTGCAGCCGGGCGACCTGCTGGTGTTCAACGACACCCGGGTGTTCCCGGCGCGAGTGTTCGGGCACAAGGCCGGAAGCGGTGGGCGGGTCGAGATCCTGATCGAGCGCCTGCTGTCGGGCAACGAGGCGCGCGCGCAGATCGGCGCCAGCAAGACCCCGAAACCGGGCGGCCGGATCGTGCTCGATGGCGGCGGCGAGGCCGAGGTGCTGGCGCGCGACGGCGAGTTCCACCACCTGCGCTTCCACCTCGACGATGCGCTGGAATCCTGGCTGCTGCACGCCGGGCGGCTGCCGCTGCCGCCGTACATCCGCCGCGAGCCGGGCGAAGACGACGCCGAGCGCTACCAGACCGTGTTCGCGCGCGCCGTGGGCGCGGTGGCGGCGCCCACGGCCGGCCTGCACTTCGACGATGCGCTGCTGGGTGCGCTGCGCGAACGCGGCGTGGGTTTCGGCCACGTCACCCTGCACGTGGGCGCCGGCACCTTCCAGCCGGTGCGCGTGGACGATCTGCGCGAGCACCGCATGCACAGCGAATGGCTCAACGTCGGCGCGGAGCTGGTCGGCAAGGTGCGCGCCACCCGCGCCCACGGCGGGCGCGTGGTCGCAGTCGGCACGACCGTGGTGCGGGCGCTGGAGAGCGCACTCGTGGACGGCGAGCTGCAGCCGTTCGCGGGCGAGACGCGGATCTTCATCTTCCCGGGCTACCGCATCCGTTCGGTCGACGCGCTGCTGACGAATTTCCACCTGCCGGAGTCCACGCTGCTGATGATGGTGTCGGCGTTTGCGGGCAAGGGCAGAGTATTCGCGGCCTACGAGCATGCGATCCGCGAACGCTATCGGTTCTTTTCGTATGGAGATGCGATGTTGTTGTGGCCTTCGGAAGAGTCATGAAAAGCCGGCGATCTCTCCGCTGTCATTTCCGCGCAGGCGGAAATCCAGGGACGTTCGCTTTTACAGATCAAAAGCGTTCCGCCTGCGGCGGGTTCATTTCTTTGATAAGCGTCATTGCGTGCGCAGGAGCGCACGCGAACGGCGAAGCCGGCCCGGAGGGCGGAGGGCAGGATGCCCGACGTAAAGAAACGAACCAAAGAAAACGCTTTCCCCGACACGGCAAACCAATAGCTTCATCGTTGCGGGGATTTTCCGACTCGCCATCCTGGCTCGGTCGGAAAACGGCGCACATCCTTGTGCGCCGCCCTTCGGGTCTGGATTTGCCCCGGGTTATTCGCTGTCGAGAAAGTGCGAAGCGGAGGAGGGGGGAGGGCACATGAGCCGCATGTCTTTCCAGCTGCTCGCCACCGACGGCGCTGCGCGCCGGGGGCGGCTGGCGTTCCCGCGCGGGACGATCGAAACGCCGGCGTTCATGCCGGTCGGCACCTATGGCTCGGTCAAGGGCGTGCTGCCGGACCAGCTGCGCGCGCTCGGGGCCGAGATCATCCTCGGCAACACCTTCCACCTCTACCTGCGCCCGGGGCTGGAGGTGATCGAAGCGCACGGCGGCCTGCATGGGTTCGCGCGCTGGGACGGGCCGATCCTGACCGATTCGGGCGGCTTCCAGGTGTTCTCGCTCGCGCATCGCCGCAAGATCACCGAGCAGGGCGTGACCTTCCAGGCGCCGACGGACGGCTCCACCGTGTTCCTCGGGCCGGAGGAGAGCATGCGCATCCAGAAGGCGCTGGA